>Ga0181520_10000407_pt1 | contig 95099 bp, 78 predicted proteins | sample PEATcosm2014_Bin_29_FD_132451 | JGI IMG/M metagenome (GOLD analysis project Ga0181520, IMG submission 132451) | Peatland microbial communities from MTU Mesocosm Facility, Houghton, MI, USA - PEATcosm2014_Bin02_30_metaG | ecosystem: Environmental > Terrestrial > Soil > Wetlands > Peat | place...
ATTTACCCTTTTCTTGACTGCATGTGGGCAGCCTGAATACTGTAAAACTCAACCAGCGTCGCTTCGCTCCGACGCCTGCCCACATCACCGGAATCCGGTGCCCACTTCACTGGAATACGCAGAATGAGCCTAGCAGGGGCTAAAGCCAGCGACTCATTCTATTGGCTTTATCGGCACGACTAAAGTCATGCCCTGTTACAAAGCCTGGCCAAATAGAGTTTTTCCGCAGCCTGTAAAGCCGTACCCTTTCAAAGCAACGCCTTGTGGAAGTCTCCCTAGAAATTGCTCCACAGCGATTGGTTGTAGACCTCATGGTGGTACTGGACTTCCGAGCCCTTCACAAAGGTTCCCAGTTCGCGTGGGCTGCGGTTGGCGGCGGCCTGTTTCAGGTCCACGTAGCGTCCCTGAACGTCTGCGCCGAGGATTTTGGTGATCCACTTCGAGGAGTGGAAGTCCTCGATAGCGGCCTGAATGTTGTCGGGAAGATAGCGTCCACCCTCACGCAGACCATCTGTCGTCGAGATGTCTCCGTCTATCCCGGTTTTGAAGATGCCGTAGAGCGACAGGTAGGGATTGGCATCCGGCGCGACGGCGCGTACCTCTGTCCGCATGGACCGATGATTGCCGATGGGCACACGCACCATGGCTCCACGGTCAACGGCCGACGCGCGGATCTGGTTTGGAGCTTCGAAATGCGGGTCGAGACGGCGATAGGCGTTGACACTGGAATTGAAGATCAGACACAGGTCCAGGGCGTGGGTCAGGATTCGATCCAGGAAGTTCCAGCCGAAGGTGGAAAGCTGCTCCACTCCCTTTTCATCCCAGAAGAGGTTGATCTTTCCCTGAGAAACTGAAACGTTGGTGTGCATGCCGCTGCCATTGACGCCCACCACGGGTTTGGGCAGATAACATGCCGTGAATCCCATGTTGTTGGCGATCTGGCGGGTGAGCAGTTTGTAAAGCTGAATCTGATCCGCCGCCGCCACGGCCTCCGCATACCCGTAGTTGATCTCGTACTGGCTGGGCGCAACTTCCGGGTGGTCCTTCTCATTCTGGAAGCCCATGGCGCGCTGCACTTCTGCCGCGGTGTCGATGAACTGACGCAGTGGATCGAGGGGTAGCGAGTGGTAATAGCCGCCGGCGCTGATGAATTCGAACTTCCCGGTTAGGTGGTAGTTCCGTTCGGCGTCCCTTCCAGAGAAGAGGAAACCTTCGATTTCGGTAGCCGCATTGAGCGTGTAGCCGTTGTCCTTGAACTGCTGATCGGAATAGCTCTTGAGGACCCCTCTGAGGTCGCCGGCATAGAGGGATCCATCCTTGTCGATGACGGTGCCGAAGACCAGGACCTTGCCATTGCCGAAGATATCGGCCGGTACCCAGTAGAAGGCGCTCCAGTCGATGCCCAGACGAAGATCGCTCTCTTTTTGCGCGGTAAATCCGCGGATGGATGAACCGTCGAAAGTGAGGTTTTCGTAAGCGCCCAATAGGAATTTCTTATCGTAGTCGAGCAGGTGAAGCCGGCCCTCGAGATCCGAGAAAAGCACGGTGACAGCCTTGATCCGCTTCTCGTCGGTCAAGTATTTCAACCTTTTCTCACGAATCTCATCGGCGGATACGCGGTTCAAGCGATCAGCCTTGGCTGCTAGGTTCATTTCTTCGAGCTCGGCATATGGAAGAGCAAGGAAATTGCGGTAGTCAGTGGACATGATTCTCCTTTGCGGAAGGATTGAGAAAGTTTTTCAACAGAAGGCCTGCTTGCGCATGTAGTGCTCTCCCTCACCGATAGCCCCGTCGCCTTTTGAGCCGGATGCCAATTCCCTGATGAAATCGACATGTGAGTGCAATGGCTCCGGGGAGGAGCCGAAGGAGAATACCCTGGAATGCGCGGCACGCCGCAACCGAACCGAGTTCCCCGAAACGGCGCGAACGCCGAAGCTGTTCGCGCCGTTTCTGGGCTTTGAAAAAAACTCATCGATATTGTAGCGCCAACTGATCGCCTTGCTCTAAGAATCGTGCTTCTATAAGAACCGTGATCCGTGGCGGTGGTGCGTGGTTGCAGCTTGGTACCGCGACCGGCAGCAACCATCTAATCTATTTGACAAATCAAGGCTTCGGTACGCTGTTGATGGTCTTCAGGATGCGCGAGACGATCTGGTAAGGATCGGCCTCGGAATTTGGACGACGGTCTTCCAGGTAGCCCTTGTAGCCGTTCTTGACGAAGTTGACCGGGAGCCGAACCGAAGCGCCGCGGTCAGAGAGGCCGTAGCTGAACTTGTCGATGGCCTGGGTCTCGTGAAGACCGGTCAAGCGCAGGTGGTTGTCAGGACCATAGACAGCGATGTGCTCGGGAATGTACTTCTCAAAGGCCGCCATGAGGGCTTCGAGGTACTCCTTGCCGCCGACTTCGCGAATGTATTTGGTGGAGAAGTTGCTATGCATGCCGGAGCCATTCCAATCGCCCTTGATCGGCTTGCAGTGCAAAACCAGATCCACTTCGTACTTCTCGCAGAGCCTGTACATCAAATAGCGTGCCATCCAGACATCGTCAGCGGCCTTGGCCGAGCCCTTGGCGAAGATCTGGAACTCCCACTGGCCCTTGGCGACTTCCGCATTGATACCTTCGTGGTTGATGCCGGCATAGAGACAGAGATCCAGATGCTCTTCGACGATCTGGCGGGCGATGCTGCCCATGTACTTGTAGCCAACGCCGCAATAGTACGGACCCTGAGGGGTGCTGGGGAGACCGTCTTTGGGGAAGCCTAACGGGCGTCCGTCCTTATAAAGGAAGTACTCCTGCTCGAAGCCCAGCCACAGGTCGGGATCGTCCTCGATAGTAGCGCGCATATTGGTGGAATTCGGAGTGCCATCCGGATGCATGACCTCGCAGAGAACCAGATAAGCATCCTTGCGTGCGCCATCGGGATAGAGGGCAACCGGCTTCAAAATGCAGTCCGACTTGCTGCCCTCGGCCTGCATGGTGGAACTGCCGTCAAAGCCCCACAAAGGGAGATCTTCAAGGGTGGGCGGGTTCTCAAATGTCTTGAGCTGAGTCTTGCCGCGCAACTCCGGAATCGGGAGCTTGCCATCGAGCCAGATGTATTCGAGTTTGTACTTGGTCATGAATCTCCTTTGGGCGAGCAAATATTCGAGTACTCAGGTAGATGCTAAAAGCGCGCCCGTAAGGATTTCGTGAAGATCCTGGCGAGCGCGCTTGATACATCAAAGTGCTGTGGAATGGCTCTAGCGACGGTGCGCGAGAAGGAACATCAACCCGAGAAGCGCCACGGGGATCAGCGCCAGTGCCGAGTAGTAAACAAACTTGCGCGCAGTTTGCGATTTGCGGACCTTCCAGTCACGCAGTTCGAGGCGGTCTTCGACTCCCACCTGGTCCAAGTGTTCGAGATCGGATTTGAATTCCTGGGCGCGCGCATAACGGTTCTTGGGATCTCGTTCGAGGGCGCGATAGATGACCTCCTGCAATTGCGGCGTGATGGTAGGGTCCGCGACAGTTGGGGGCATGGGATGGTTGAGCAGGCGGTCGTTCATGGCTGCAAGCGGCGAAGGGCCGTTAAACGGAAGCTTGCCGGAGAGCATCTCATAAAGAATGATACCCATGGCATAAATATCGGAGCGGCCATCGCCGCGCTTTCCCTTGACCTGCTCGGGCGAGATGTAATTCGGGGTGCCCAGCGCCGCTGTGATGTTGGCATAAGTGAGGCGGCGCGCTGCCGAATCGCCTGCGATCCCAAAGTCGATCAGCTTGATCTCGCCCCGGTCATCGACCATGATGTTTTCCGGCTTCAGATCGCGGTGCACGATGCCTTGGCCATGAATGTATGCCAGCGCATCGAGCACTTCGGTGGCGATCTGTAGGGCGCGTTCGCGCGGGAGCGGGCCTTCGTCCAGGATCTGTCGCAGCAGACGGCCGTGGCACCACTCCATCACCATGTAGATGCGGGAGCGTTCTTCGCCCCCAAACACATGCATCACTTTCGGGTGGTCGAGTTTTTCGCCGATCGAAGCTTCCCGTTGAAAACGGTCGAAGAGGATCGGATCTGCTTCCAAGTCGGGGTGCGGAATCTTGAGGGCAACGGTGCGGTTGTCGCGCAGATCTGTTGCGCGATAGATGGAGGCCATTCCGCTGCGTGCGATGGGCTCATCGATTCGGTAGTTGTCGAGTTGTGCGCCTGTCTCCAGGCTGTCGTGATAACCCATCGTACGGTGCGCTCCAAAGGGGACGTATGTTTACTCTAACGGCAAATTAGAGCGAAACCGAAAGGATTCCGCATGGCTTTTGGAAATCGATAGAATCGCTGCAATGCAGTCTTCGAATGCGGAAACCGAAGCTTCACAGGATTAGGGCGTGGGAATCCCAACGCCTGCCATTTTCCATCGGTTCCCATGACTCAGGATTCGATGGGTTACGCTGTGCTCAGGACGGCAGCCGGTAGGGCCGGCCGCGATACATGCCAACGGCCTCTACGGAGCGGACGCGGATGACCTGGGCCGTTGTGTTGTCGTTTCCATCGTCCTCTACAGCGCGTGCGACCAGCTCTTTTGCAATCTCCGGGACGGTCTTGTCCTGGGTGACGATTCCAGCGATGGTCTCATCCTTCATTTCGTCATGCAGTCCGTCTGAACAGAGAACCAGCACATCGTTGGGCTGGATGGTGATGGTTGTGGTGTCAGGCGACACGAACATCTCCGTTCCGATGGAACGGATCAACACATGCCGGGAATCGGATTCGGAGGCTTCGGCGACCGTCAACAGCCCCATCTTTCGCTGTTCATTGACCCAAGTATGGTCTTGCGTAACCTGCCGCGCATGGCCGTTGCGGACTAGGTAGCATCGGGAATCGCCAACATGGGAGACGACGGCCTGGTCGTATCGCAAAGCGCACGCAACCAGAATGGTGGCCATCTTCTTTCCGCGATACTGCGGAGCCAGCGTACAGTCGTGTACGGCCGCATTGGCCTGTTGGATGAGCCGGGGCAACAGGCTGTTGAGCATAGAGCCGGATTGGGCCTTTGGGAACTCCGCAGTGAGTACCGAGACAGCAGTGGCTGAAGCAACTTCGCCGAGATCCATTCCACCAACTCCGTCGGCAACTGCAAAGAGGTATCCGTGCGAGCGTGCCTGCTGGCGCGAGGTGGGAATGAAGGACCCCATCGAATCTTCGTTATTGGTGCGGATTTTACCGAAATCGCTTGCCTGGCCAAATTGTATTTCTAACATGGGCGCCGCCGCCTGATGCGTCTCAGTGCAAATGAAATTGGACGCTGATAAGATTGTCGAGCATTTTTGTCGGACGCGCCACTCGAGCGAAACCGGAGTTCCTGTGCCCCGGTCAGTTTCGTGCGAGGTCACCGCTCCCTGATTGTCGCGTCGACTTTGTTGCAGTGCTTCCGGAAAATACCAACTCTGGTTTCGCTGTGGGTGGCGCCAGGTTCGAATCCTCTCAGGGAGCAAGAGAAAGGGTCTGAACCGGAAACCACCCAGGAAGCAAGGGATTCAACCCGCTTTACTTGGCGGTAAGGAGGATCGCCTTCCCCTTGGCCTTGGAAGAGCGGATGAAGTAAATGGCCCCGTAGATGCCCCAGATGGCCGAGATGCTAAGTGCGAGGAGCGGTTCCTTGAACGTTCCCAGTCCAAAGACAGGACTGATCAGGTAGAAGGCCATGCAGACCAGATTGGCCAGCAACCCGAATCCAGGGATGAGGTAGTGGCGGACGAAGCTGAAATCCGGCCGGTTGTGGTAGGCCACGATGCACAGGAAGCAGCTGAGGGCGTACAGAATAAAGGTGCCGAAGTTGGAGGTCAGCGTGATTGTAAGCAGTGAGTTGGGCAGGGCCGCGAGTTGGTCGTGCGTCAAGTAGCCCCAACTGGAGAAGGCGCCGTGCGGCAGTGCGGCGATGGCTGCATCGGTGGGAGCACCGGCGTCGCCGAATACCAGCGAGACGGCGATAACGCCAATGACCGCGGAGATGATGGCCAGTGTCCAGATGGCCTTGCGGGGGCTGAGCGACTTGGCGTGCAGGATGCCGAAGTGCTCGGGAGCTTCGTCGTCCTTGCCCATGGCATAGGTGACGCGAGCGCCGGTATTCATGCAAGAAAGCGTGGTGCCGATCAGCGCCAGGAAGACGGTGAAGGCCTCAGCCAGCATGAAGTAGTGTCCGTTGCCGTGCCCCAACAACGCGTCGCCGACAATGATCATCATGTCGCCGATGGGCGCAGCGGAGGCCGAGGCGCTGGCCATCGTATACCCCGAGTTCAGGAAATAGTTCGCCGCGAAATACTCGATCAGATAGCACACCAAACCTTGAATCAGCAGCGAGGAGATGACGGCTATCGGGATGTGTTTGGTTGGGTTCTTGGCCTCGCCGCCCATGGACGTAACCGATTCGAAACCAACCAGGATGAGAATGGCGACTGTGGCCTGAATAAACAGGTAGCTGAATTTATGCGGCGAGACAACCGACGCTGCTGAGGTGTGGGTCAGGAAGGCGCCCGTCGAGTCCTTTTCCGGGTAGTCGATGGTGAAGGGAACCTTCTTGCCAGCAGCGTCCAGCAGGGGAAGAGGCGCCTGGCTGGCGTCGCGGAGGACGGCTCCTGTTTTGTCGGTGGCGAACTGGTAATCGTAAGTGGCCAGCGTCTGCCCGTCGTATTGGAATGCAGGCGAACCAGCGGGGTGGCTGGTGCGATAGCCGATTGCCAGGATGCTGAACACAATCAAGGCAGAAATTTGAATGATGTTGATGGCCAGGTTGACTGCCGTCGATGCGCCCGCGCCCTTGGAGGCGATCCAGCCCACGAAGAACGAGAAGACAACAGCGATCAGGGCCATGAACAACGGTCCAGGATTGGATCCGCTCATGATGTTCGGATAGAGGAAGCCAACCACATAACCGCAGAAGATACCCGTGGTAGCCACCATCACACCGGGATAGACCCAGTAGTAAAGGTGCGAGCCCCAGCCTACGATGAACTTGGCAATACGGGCGTACTTGAAGATGCCTTCCTTGGAGAGCAGGGCCTGTTCAGCGTAGTAATAGCTCGAACCAGTTCCAGGATAGAGCTTGGAGATCTCGGCATAGGCGACGGCCGTGGCAAGGCAGAGCAGCAGCGCGCCGAAGATGCCCAGCCACATGGCAGGAGCTGTTGTTCCCGTTGTGGCTTGAATATAGAAGGTGAGCCAGAGAAAGGCGCCGGGGGCGATGAGAGCCATTGCGTTGCTGGTCAACCCGGTGAGCCCGAGCGTGGCCTGCATTTGAGGTGCTTTTTGTTCTGCCATGAGTATTCTCCTGTTACGTAGTTTTCTTATGGCTGTTCCCGGTGGTTGGTCCGGGAATTGTTGATCTCACCCGCGCCCGGACATATCCCCGGGGCATCTCGGATAACTTGAATCTAGGGATGCAGCGATAAAGATGAAATGAGGAAACCAAAATGAGCCCTGAACCAGCAGACACATGAATTACTGGTTGGCTTTAGGCAAAAAGACCCGGCCGTCCCTCGTTCAGCGAGGCCGGGTCGAAAAGCAAGCGGGGATGCGAGTAGTTAGCGCTTGGGTCCGAAGAATGCCACGAGGCCAAGGGTCAGAGTGGATTGGGTTTTGCTCATGCCTCCATCGGTTTTGTGGAAGACATTCTCGGAGGACATATCTCCGCGGTATTCGAAGCGAGCCAGAAGACCTTCGGCCCACTTGTATTCATAGGTGAGAGTGAGTTCCTTCAGTTCCTGAGCGGTCCCGGTTTGAAAGCCCTGGTAATCCTCGAGGTCTTCAAAACGGCCGGCGAAAGCAGTGTTTGCGGAGACCTGCTGGCGCGCAGCTACTGCAACACCCTGCCAGCGATTGAGTAGTGAGTCGTTGTGAGGCTGGCCAGCGTTGGCGGCAACCACAGCGTCACGGTTCTGCCCGTAGTCATAGTTAATATAAGCGTTGAACTTGGCGTTCGGCGTCAGCAATAAGGTTGTATCAAGCAGGTTGCGCATACCGGTAGAAGTGTTCGCGTTCTCCGGACCAACGTAGTAATTGGCATTCCAAGTGTACTTGGGCTTGACATATGCGCTCGTGAGGCCTACCGTTGCGCCGCCATTGGTCTTGGTGACGTTGTTCCATCCGTTAACCACCTGCACGCCAATGGTCTCGGTCTTGGATACCGGCAAAGAAGAGCGCCCGCCAAAGTGGAAGTAGGGAATTGCCCACGCGAAGAGCAGGGAGCGCGAGTAGTTCCAGTTATCCTTGGACTCAATCACTTCCGCGCCCGCGGAAGTCACGAACTTACCGAAGTCCAATTCAAAACCCTTGGCCTTGGCGGGTTTCAAGCTGAGAAAGGCCTGTTCAACATAGTTACCTTCGCTGGAAGAGTTCGCCGAGGGGGCATTCACAAGGGTATTCGTGCGCCCATAGAAAAGGTCGACATGCGCGCCGACCGGATCGGGGTCGTGATTCAAGGTTAGCTTGGCAGCGCTTAAGCTGAACTGGTCCGTCTTATCGTTGAAGTTGTAAAGGTCGTTGACCTGACCATTATCAGCATTGGTAGGTTTGTTGAAGTTAAAGGAATAGTAACCGTCGATGAAACCGCTCAGGTCCATGGGCCCGACACTCCAAGTGGGCGCAGCTGGTGCAGCCGGTGCAGCGGGCGCAGCGGGAGCCTGGGCGGCCGGAGCGGGCGTTGCTGCTGGATCAGCCGCAGGGGTTTGCGCGCCAGCCGTCAGGGCAATTGCCATTGCGGCTCCAGCCATCGTTTGCAAGATGCGATTCGGGTGCATGAACATTGGCACTTCCTCCAAAAAAGTTTGTTGTATGACTTGCCATGAGTCGTATAGATCATCCAAAGATTCAGCCATGGTGACCGCCGACGTTGATCGTTAACAGGTGATCCAGAAAGGATTTTGGCAACACTTCTGCCGGGTCCTCAAAAGGACACTCTCCACGACCCTCGGGAGACTGTTTTGTTTGGTATTCCTGTCAGAACTCGCCTATCAAGAAGGTCCGAGCTGTGAACCGTTTCAAGCAGCGAACTGATATTAGTTACGCAAAGATCTCATAAAGAATACGTGAAGATTACAAAAAGAGCTGATTATGGCGCGGCGGGAGACTCTCCTCAGAAGGCTGGTAGAATTCTGGTATCTGTTGAGAGAAGAGAGGTTGGTGGCTTCTTGGCGGCGAGCTACACAATTGGACGCCTGTCCTTCGCCACGAGGCGCATGCGCGGCAAGGGGTCGCTTGTGCTGCTGTTCTGTCTGGAATGTGCGCTGGGCGTTCTGAGCGTCTTCCTGGTGGCGGCTTTGGCGCACTGGGCTGGCTGGTTGCTGCCGGTTGCGGTACTTCTCTATCTGTTGGTTGTGGTGCCCATCGCGCTTCTCTGCGGGTTCTGGCAGGCGGTGATCGTCTCGTTGTCCGCAGTGGTGATCCACTCCGTGTTCACTACGCGCAATCCGCAATTGAACCCGGCCACCGACCCGGCCAACACCGTCACGCTGCTTGTATTCGTGCTAGTCGCGCTGGTGGTGAGCAGGCTCTCGGCGCGCATCACAGGGCATGCCCAAGAGTCCGAATCCTGGGGCGGCCAGATGCACGATCTCTACGAATTCACACGCCGCACTTTGCAAATGAACCTCCATGTTGAGCCGGGCCCCCAACTGGTCGAACTGGTTCACGAAATCTTTGCCCTGGAGGCGGTAGCCGTTTTTGACGCCGACCTGCACGACGTTTACCAGGCCGGAATCTGGAGCGTGGATCCTCAGGAGATGGCACAAAACGTCTACTATTTTGAAACATCGGACGATGACCCCGCTACCGGACTCGCGCGCCGTGTCGTTCGGCTGGGTACGGTTCCGATCGGGAGTCTGGTGGTTCGCGGGGAGACAAGCCCGCTTACCAATAATGCAATCGCTTCGCTGATCGCAATCACTTTCGACCGGTACAGGGCCTTTGCCAACGAAAGCCGCATTGAGACCGAGAGAAGGACCGAGCAACTCAGGTCGACTGTATTGGATAGCCTGGCGCACGAGTACAAGACGCCACTTACGGCGATTCGCGCGGCCAGCACGGGACTGAGCGAGATGGGGAAACTGTCTGCGGGGCAGGCGGACCTGGTGGCGCTGATTGATGAGCAGGCTGACCTTCTGAACGAGTTGACGACGCGTCTGCTGACTACCGCCAGACTGGACGCGGACAAAGTTACCATTCACGCCAAATCGGTGGGAGTGGGGGCCATGATCGACGAGGTGACTGCAAGTTTGAGAGAGCGGCTGGCAAGCATGAAGGTTCTGATCGATCTGCCAGACGACGACCTGGAACTGTTCTGCGATCGCCCGCTGATGATCATGATGCTGACACAGTACATTGACAACGCCTGCAAATACTCGATCTTTGGAACGCCGGTGACCATCCGAGCGGTGGCGGGAAATAACGAAGTGATTCTTTCAGTGCACAGTAGAGGGCCGGTGATTCCCATGGCGGACCGCGAGCGTATTTTCGATCGCTATTATCGTTCTTCGACCAACGCGAATCGCGCTGCCGGGACCGGAATTGGTCTATCGGTGGCAAAGCGTGCCGCTACTCTTCACGGGGGGTACGTGTGGGTGACAAGTGACGAGTTGGAGGGAACTACATTCTTTGCGGCAATTCCCGCTCCGACACAGAAAAGGAAGGGACAATGAGCCAGCCCCAGATTCGCATTTTAGTAGTGGACGATGAACCGGCAATTCGCAGGGCACTGCGCGCGCCGCTGCTCGAACTGGGATTCAATGTGGGCGAAGCATCGCGAGGAGAAGAGGCGCTGCAGGCGCTCAGGGCGGTCACATACGACGTGGTGCTTCTGGATATCAATATGCCCGGCATAGGGGGAATCGAGACATTGCGGAGGATTCGCGCCTTCGCGCCGCGCTTGCCGATCCTGATGTTGACTGTACGTGATGGTGAAGAAGAAAAAGTGGAGGCGCTGGAACTTGGCGCTGACGATTACATCACCAAGCCGTTCAGTACTCGTGAACTGATCGCTCGCATTCGTACCGCGGTGCGCCGTGTTGCGGCACCCGCGCGTCCTGAGGATGCGCCCATTGAGATTGGGGAAATCCGGCTCGACGTAGTCAAGCACGCGGTGACAAAACGCGCGCAGGCGGTGCATCTGACCCGCAAGGAGTTCGATATTCTGCATTGTCTGATGAGCCGTGCGGGGCGCGTGGTGACCTATGCAAAACTGCTGACCGCTGTCTGGGGGGCAGATTGCCGCGAGGAGGTGGAATATCTGCGCACCTTCGTTCGCCAGCTTCGCAAGAAGATTGAAGACGATCCGTCCAATCCGATCTATCTTTTGACCGATGTATACGTCGGGTACCGCTTTGCGGATGCGCAGATGTTGGCAGATGTGGTACAGGGTGAGGTCGCAAGTGGAGCTCAGAGTGTGGATGTATCTTCCTGAATCGGGCTGCCCGGAAGTCGGACAACCTTGAAGAGTTTGATCATCCCCGAGTGATTTGAGCCGACATCGGTTTGCGCGCCAAGGGCATTGTCTTTTATGGTTTTCGATTTGCCAATGCTGGATCGACAACGAAACAAAGAGCAGTCGCATAGTTAGATTCTGCTAAGTACGAATGAGATCTGAAGTTTAGTTCAGCCTTGCCGACAAGCGGAGTGTGGAGAGGAAATCCCCACGACTTCTCGGCGAGGTGCAGGTTGGTCATTTCCGCGCTTTTGAGCTCAGCGAATCTGCTGCTCGCGTCATCGTCGAGTCCGACAGCGTCTTCGCAGAAGTCTGAACAGTCGTTATTGTCCAACCTCGCTGGATCAAGCCAAGCTTCTCCACGAACCGCCGCGGATACCTATACGCCCAGCTTGCTCAATTCTTCTCAGAGCACGGCGATTGATGCGTCCATTCAAAACCCATACTCTCAGAAGGCCAGTTCCGCAGATGCCATGGCCGCCGCGGTTGCGACAGCGCAGAAGGATGCGGATGCGGCGGCACTGGCGGCGCAGAATAATCCAGACGGTTCGAAGGCTGCTTTCAGCCAACTCTCACAAGATATGGCGTCTCTCTCCGAACTGATGAAAGAGAACGCCGCGAACCAGTCGGCGTCGGGATCCGCGCAGGGGGATGCAAGTTCCTCAGAGTCCATCGTGATTACAGCCAGCAGCGGGGCTGGAAACGTCGCTGCCATCGCCAGCGACAGTGCGAACTCGGGTGGGAGTGCGGAAACAAGCTCGGTGGCGTTCGTAGGTGCGGATGGGCAAGTGACGGCAGAAGGACAGGGAAGCGTTACCACCAGCGATGACGCCACGACTGCTGCCAGCGCTGGTTTCAGCGTCAGCGCAGGTTCAGATGCGAGCAACAGCCAGAGCGCGGAGATCAGCGCCTATGCAAGTGTTGGTGTTGCAACGCAATCGGATTCGGCACGCACGATGCAATGGGTGAGTGTGCAGGTGAATGCGGCTTGCGACAATACAACGGACGGCGCGCAATCCGCCGCGTCGGTGGCAATTGTCGCGGTTAACGCGAACTCTGGTCTGGGAACCGGCTCGGAGTCCTACGCGTCGGTGAGTGCCTTGATCGCCAGTGGTTATCAGTCCGGCTATTTGCCGAGCAACTGGAATTCCGGGCAGAGCGGCAACGTCAGCGTCTATGCGTAAGGCGCACCCTGCGAGCTTTCCTCCAAGCGCTTCTCAAGTCAAACAAAAGGGTGAAAGGCAACTGCCTTTCACCCTTTTGCTTGCAGTCGGGGAGCCGCGATCACAAGCTTATTTTGAAATCTTGTCGAGATCCAGGTTGAGCGCGAGGACGTTTACGCGCGGCTCACCCAGGACGCCCAACTGGCGCGGAGTGATGTGCTGCGCGATGAGTTTGTTGACGGCGTCTTCACTCAGATTGCGGGCCTTGGCGACACGTGGAGCCTGGAAAGCTGCAGAGTCGGGTGTGATGTCTGGGTCAAGCCCAGAGCCTGAAGTGGTGACCATATCGATAGGGACCGGCTTGCCGGGATTCTCGGCGGAGAGCTGCTTGATGGACGCCTGAATGCGGTCCACAAGGGCCTTGTTCGATTGGGCAAGGTTGGATCCGCCCGAAGCGGTGGCGTCGTATCCGTTGCCTGCGACAGATGGCCGCGGATGGAAATAGCGGTCGCTCGTGAAGCTTTGTGCCAGAAGTTCCGAACCGATTACATTCCCATCCTTGAGGATGAGGCTGCCCCCTGCCTTGTGTGGGAAGAGGACGCTTGCGATGCCGGTGACCAGCAACGGGTAGCCGAGGCCGAACAGCACGGTAGCGACGAGAGTGAAGCGAATGGAAGTCTTCCAAACTGAATGCACTTTGAATCTCCTTGCGGGGCCGAAGCCCCCGATCTGAATCTTTGCGCTGCGCCTGAATCTCAATCCGCGCACTCGAATCGCGGATTTTCATGAGGCGTCCACCCACCTCAGGTGCTTAGGCCAGGTGCATTGCTACCAGAAGCATGTCGATTGCCTTGATTCCGAAAAACGGCACGATGATTCCACCCACACCGTAGACCAGCAGGTTTTGACGCAACAAAACATCTGCTGCCTTGGGCTCGTATTTGACGCCCTTGAGCGCCAGCGGAATCAGGGCCACGATGATCAGCGCGTTGAAGATGACCGCGGACAGGATGGCCGAGTGCGGCGAAGCCAGTCGCATGATGTTGAGCGCGTTGAGCACCGGGAACGCTTTGGCGAACATGGCGGGAATGATCGCGAAGTACTTGGCCACGTCGTTGGAGATGCTGAAGGTGGTCAATGCGCCACGGGTCATCAGCAATTGCTTGCCGATTTCGACAATCTCGATCAGCTTGGTGGGATTGGAGTCCAGATCGACCATGTTGCCCGCTTCTTTGGCCGCCTGGGTGCCCGAGTTCATGGCCACGCCCACGTCCGCCTGGGCCAGTGCCGGGGCGTCGTTGGTGCCGTCGCCGGTCATGGCGACGAGTTTTCCCTTGGCCTGCTCGCGCTTGATCAGGTCCATCTTGTCCTTGGGTTTGGCTTCGGCAAGGAAGTCGTCGACGCCCGCTTCACGGGCAATCACAGCGGCGGTCAACGGGTTGTCGCCGGTGATCATGATGGTACGGATGCCCATGGCGCGCAGGCGAGCCAAGCGCTCCTTCAGACCACCCTTGACGATGTCCTTGAGGTGAATCACGCCGAGCGCGGTGGCGTTCTCTGCAACCACCAGCGGAGTTCCGCCCTGGCGCGCAACTTCTTCGACGGCGTCGCGGACCTTCTTGGGCAGTTGGGAGCCCTGCTCTTCGAGGAAGCGGGCGATGGCGTCGACAGAGCCCTTGCGAATGCGGGAGCCGGGCAGATTGACGCCGCTCATGCGGGTTTGCGCCGTGAAAGGGACGAACTCGGCATGGATGCCGCCCAGATCCCGTCCGCGCAGGTTGTACTGCTCCTTGGCCAGAACCACGATGGAACGGCCTTCAGGGGTCTCGTCGGAGAGGGAAGAGAGTTGTGCCGCGTCGGCAAGGCGCTCTGAGCTCACATCGGGAGCAGGGATGAATTCGGAGGCCTGACGATTGCCCAGGGTGATGGTGCCTGTCTTGTCGAGAAGCAGCGTGTTGACGTCTCCGGCTGCCTCGACAGCGCGACCGCTCATGGCGAGGACATTGTACTGGACCAGGCGGTCCATACCCGCGATGCCAATGGCCGACAAGAGTCCGCCGATGGTGGTTGGAATCAGGCAGACCAGCAGCGAAACCAGGACGAAGATCGTCTGCGGCGCCTTGGAGTAGATGGCGAAAGGCTGCAGCGTGACAACTGCCAGCAGGAAGACGATGGTGAGTCCGCTAAGCAAAATGCTGAGCGCGATCTCGTTGGGCGTTTTCTGACGGCTCGCTCCCTCGACCAATGCAATCATGCGGTCCAGGAAGGTCTCACCGGGATTCGAGGTGATGCGCACGCGGATCCAGTCGGAAAGCACTTTGGTGCCGCCGGTCACCGCCGAACGGTCGCCGCCCGCCTCGCGGATCACCGGGGCCGACTCGCCGGTAATGGCCGACTCGTCTACGGAGGCCACGCCTTCAATCACTTCGCCGTCGCCGGCGATATATTGATTGGCCTCGACAAAGATAATGTCACCGGAGCGCAGTAATCCACTAGCAATTTCCTCCAGAGTATTGTCTTCCCGGTAACGCCGGGCGATGGTTTCGCCCTTGGCCTTGCGCAGGGTATCCGCCTGCGCCTTGCCGCGGCCCTCCGCCATGGCCTCAGCAAAGTTTGCAAACAGCACCGTGAACCAGAGCCACAGGGTGATCTGCAAGTTGAAGCCGAAGCCGGGGCGGTGGTGTACTGTGTTGTCGATGAGGATCAGGGTGGTCAGCACGCTGCCCACTTCGACCACAAACATCACCGGGTTCTTCACCATGCCGCGGGGATCGAGCTTTCGCACCGAGTCGAGCAGCGCCTGTCCGAGAATTTCGGTATTCCAAAGACTTTTCTTCTTATGATCCATGACAGTCCGTTTCGTGCCTCAGCGGCTAGCTTTTAGCTTCTAGCTTCTAGCCGCCATTGCTTGAAAAACCTCAATTCAAATCTCGATAACCACCAGCTAGAGGCTAGTAGCTAAAAGCTGAAAGCTGACACACTAGAACAACTGACCAGCCTTGAGAACCAGGTGTTCAAGGATCGGCCCGAGGCTCAGTGCCGGGAAGAAGGTAAGTGCTCCAAGAATCAAGATGACGCCCACCAGAAGCACCCCAAACAGAACCGAATTCACAGGGAATGTGCCCGGGGAAGGCGGGACGCTCTTTTTCCCGGCCAGATGGCCGGCCAGAGCCAGCACCGGAATCATCATCAGGATTCGGCCGCAGAGCATATCCCAGCCGAGCGTGACGTTGTACCACCAGGTGTTGGCATTGAGTCCGGCAAACGCCGAACCGTTGTTGCCTGCGCCGGAAGTGAACGCATACAGGATCTCAGTCAGCCCGTGCGGACCCTGGTTGGCCAGGCTGCTCAGACCAATGGTTGGCATCATCACAAATGCGGCAGTGAGCGAAAGAATGATCAGCGGGAAGATGAGCACGTAGAGCATGGTCATCTTCACGTCATATGCTTCGATCTTCTTGCCCAGGTATTCTGGCGTTCGACCGACCATAAGACCGGCGATGAAAACCGCTTGCACCACAAAGATGAGGATGCCGTAGAGCCCGGAGCCGACACCGCCGAAGATCACTTCGCCGAGCATGATATTGGTGAGAACGACCATGCCGCCGAGGGGAGTAAAGCTGTCGTGCATGCCGTTGACCGCGCCGCAACTGGCGTCGGTGGTGACGGTGGCGAAGAGCGCACTTTCGGTGATTCCGTTGCGGACTTCCTTGCCTTCCATATTGCCGCCGGGCGCGGTCAACGTGTGCGCCTGTTGAACGCCATGCAGCATGGGGTGCGGCTGCGATTCCGCCCAGTAGACGGTGACGAATCCAGCAGCGAAGAGCACATACATTGCGCCCAGCACCGCCCAACCGTGACCTGGAGAGCCGGTCATTCTGCCCAGCGTATAGGTAAGTCCGGCCGGGATAATGAAGATGGATAGGATCTGCAGGAAGTTGGAAAATGGGGTGGGATTCTCAAACGGATGAGCGCTGTTGGCGTTGAAGAAGCCGCCTCCGTTTGTACCCAGCATCTTGATGGCTTCCTGGGAGGCCACAGGTCCTTGTCCGATGGTCTGGATCTGGGAAGACTGTTCCAGCGTGTGCGCCTGCGTGTAAGCCTTGAAGTTCTGCGGAACGCCTTGCGCCACAAGCAGTAGCGCATAGATCAACGAGCCGGGCAGAAGCACATAGAGCAGCGTGCGCGTGGTGTCGACCCAGAAGTTCCCGAGGGTGGCGGTCGAGGTCCGCTTGATGCCGCGAATGAGAGCGATGGCCACCACGATGCCGATCGCCGCCGAGAAAAAGTTGTGCGTCGCGAGGGCAGCCATCTCGGTGAGATAGCTCATCGTGGTTTCGGGGGTATATGACTGCCAGTTGGTGTTGGTGGTAAAGCTGGCGGCGGTATTCCAGGCCAGATCAGGCCCAACTGCGGGCAGTCCCTGCGGATTGAAAGGGAGGAGATTCTGCAGCCGTTCAATCCCGTACGTGAGGAGCATGCTGACGGCCGAGAAGCCCAGCATCGCAAAGGCATATTCGCGCCAGTTCATCTCCTCTTGGGCATTGACGCCACAGAGTTTGTAGATGAGCCGTTCGAAGGGACGCAGAACCGGGTCGAGCCAGGTGCGCTCTCCTTCCAGAACGCGGGCAAGGTAGATGCCCACCGGACGAACGCATGCCAGAAGAATCAGGCAGAAAAGAGCAAACTGCAACCAACCGTTGGCGGACATGTCAGAACTTCTCCGGGAAGAGCAGAGTGAGGGTGAGATAGCCCAGCAAAAGGACGGAAGAAACCAGAGCGACCACGGTGATGAAGTCGATTTGCATGGGTTACCTCAGTTTCTGACACGCCTTGACGTAGAGAAACGCCAGGCCGAAGAAAACTACCGTGAACAGCAGCATCGTCAAATCTTGCATTGCAGGTCTCGCAGTTCCAGCCGGCAAAGAGCCGGTACGGTTCGTTTGAAAATCGCTTAACAGCCGCCGCAGACTGATTCGCAGGCGGCGCATTTCCCGGTAGCCGTTTTGCTACAGGAACCATTGTTTCGTCTGTCATGTACGAGTATCGAAAAGGTTTCCTAAATAAGTTGTAAGGACAGCGTGAATCGGCAAGAGACACGCGCAGAGTGAGGGATCGAATTGCGCAAAAGAGTGGTGGTTCCTTTGAAGAGACTCGCCACTCTTTTCGGTTTGGACCGGCAGAACCTTGGGGTGGCTACTCTTCGTTGCCGCTCCAGCCTTCCGGGATGAACCTGTAACCGACCCACGGCTCCGTTTGGATGTACTGCTTGCCGGTCTCGCCTTCGAGCTTTTTGCGCAATTGGCCAACAAAGACCCGTAGGTATTCCGGCTGATGTGCCGACTGCGAGCCCCAAACCGCGGTCAGCAAGGCGCGGTGGGTCATCACCTTGCCGGCATGGCGAGCAAAGTGGAGGAGCAATTCGAATTCTTTGGGAGTGAGGTGAATCGGGTTCCCCTTGACGGCGATCGAATGAGATTCCGAGTCCACGACGAAATCGCCGGCCTCGATAGCGGCTGTGGTTCTTTCGGGAGCGCGGCGCATATGGGCGCGCACCCGGGCCAGCAACTCCTGAATGCCAAAGGGTTTGGTCACGTAATCATCGGCTCCGGCGTCGAGAGCTTCGACCTTGGAGCGTTCGTGATCCCGTACGGAGAGGATCAGCACTGGGATTGAGCCCTGTGCGCGAATGGATCGGCAGACCTCGATACCACTCATTCCGGGCATCATCAAGTCTGTCACCACAAGATCCGGGTGCCATTCGCTGAAGGTTAGCAACCCCTCCTCAGGGTCATGTGCGGTGCGCACATCGTATCCCTGTGCGGAGAGTGCCGCACGCAGGACGCGCGTAATCTGTGGTTCATCATCAATAATCAGAATTCGGCCGGGCATATCGTTCTTCTTTCTAGGGAAGATTACATCATTCTTGCGGGTAGGACGTTTGGCGGGCGCTCGATTGCATTTTCTGGAAATAGAAAATGAGGCGAAGACTGCGATTCGAAGCTTGGAGGGTGCGGCACCCGAAGTATGATGCGGAAGTGAGAAAAATGGGAATTTGGAAGTGGTCTCGCGAGATGTTTCGTTGGCTGGGAGTCACATCCGTTGCGGTTGCGACCACCTTTCTGCTGGTATGGCTGGGGGCCAATGCGACGGCAGCCGCGCTGGTATTTCTGGTGCTGGTGGTGTGGTCGGCGACCCAGGCCGGGATTGGCCTTTCGCTGTCGATCGCGATCCTCTGCGCGCTGTTTTTTGACTATTATTTCCTGCCGCCATTCCGGACCTTGCGGCTGGCAAGCGGACAGGAGTGGGTGGCGCTCATCAGCTTCATCGTGTGCTGCATCGTGGTCGGGCGGGTGGCCGAAATGGCCCGCCGCCAGACCCGGCAGGCCGAGCAGCGGCGCGAGGATGTTGAGCGGCTCTATGCGCTGAGCCAGGAAATGATGCTCCACGAGGATGCAGCCGGCCTGATTCGCGATTTGCCGCGGTTGATCCACCGCATTTTTGTCTTGGACGAGGTGGTCATCTACGTCCACGATCAGGACCAGTTCTACACTTCCGGCCCGGAGCTGATGCCAAGCATAGAAGCGAACCTGCGCGCCCTGACCCAAGGGATGAACCCGACGCTGGTTGGGTCGGGAGGAGGGACAGCCATGGCCCTGACGCTGGGATTGAGACCGGTTGGCGCGCTGGGATGGCAGCCGGCCCGGCTTTCGCGGGAGGTAGCTACGGCGGTCAGCGCACAGGTGGCCATTGCATTGACCCGCGCCACTGCTATTGAGGCTTCTGCTCGTTTGGAAGCCGCGCGCGAAGGGGAGCGGCTTCGTGCTGCGCTCATCGACTCGCTGACCCATGAGCTTCGGACGCCTTTGACATCGATCCGCGCCGCCGCGACCACTTTGCTGCAAGGGGAGGGGCTGGATGAAGTCTCGCGTCAGGACCTGGCCGCCATCGTCGACGAAGAGGCTTCCCGGCTGGATGCGCTGATCGGCGAGGCTGTTGAAATGGCGGAGATCGACGCAAATGTGGTGCAAGTGCGCGCTGTGCCGCAACACGCGCGGGCTCTTTTCGACCAGGCGCTTGAGGAATCGCGGAAGGTATTGGCTGGCCATCGAATCTCAGTTGAAATGGCGGGTGCGGATGATCCCGCGTGGTTTGACCCACATTTGCTGAGCCGGGTGCTACGCCATCTGCTGGAGAATGCCGCCGTCCATACTCCCACAGGCGGCCGAATCACTTTGCGTAGCCGCCGCCAGGGAAACCGCCTCGAATTTGAGGTGGAAGACAGTGGCCAGGGGATTGACCCCGTCGATTTGCCGCTGATCTTCGAGAAGTTTTACCGCGGCAAGAAAGGTGCGAACGCCAGGAAGAAGAAAGGAACCGGGATGGGCCTGGCGATTGTGCGAGCCATCCTGGCTGCTCATGGAGGTGGAATCGAGGCAAGCAGCACGCCGGGAAAAGGAGCGAGTTTTGTGTTCTGGATACCGCTCGTCGAGAAAGAACCGGCCGCCATGGAGTGACGGCCAGATGAGTTTGAACTGTTCTGCTTTTTCTGTGCCAATCTTTGGGTAGATGAGAAACCAGGCAAGATCATCAAGATAGAGAAGAAGCCTAATGTGCTGATTCAGCGGCGGTGGGCTTGAGCGCCTCGGTGAGAATGCGGCCGACAGCAGCGGATGGCTGGTTGACTCCTGCCAGGGAAGCAAATGTTGCGGCGAGATCCACGGGCTCTACGCGCTCGTGGTATTGTCCGGTGACGAATGGCGCGCCGTAGAAGGCCAGCGGCACATGGCGGTCGTAGGACCAGGGAGCAAAATGCGTGGTCCCTGTCCCGTCGTGGAAATTGGCCATCTGATATGCGCCGAGAACCAGCATGACGTACCAGTTGCCGTGTTCGGAATAACTATGCGCCAGCAGACGGCCCCACTCGGAAGGCGGCAGCTGACCTTGCGCCAGTTGCAGACGGGAGTAGGCTCCAACGAACTGCGGTCCGGGAGCAAGCCTGTGCTGCAAGGGAAGCGGGCCGTCGGGCGTGGGGTCCTGACTGGCCACAGCGGCAGGCAGCAAGGCGTCGACGGAGTCCTCGGCGGTTTTTTCATCCACTCCGACCTTTTGAAATGCTTCTTTATTTAGAACGATATAGGGCAGATCCGGGCCAGACATGAGATAATTCGCCTGCTTGCCGGGCGAATAGCGAGTATTGAGCCGGGTGTTCAGGTCGTCGTAAAGCAGCTTCATGTCCAAGGTTCCCGAATGGATGCCGAGCTTAGCCGCCTCCGCGGGGATAGGCGCAATTCCGTGGTCGGCAGTGAGCGCCAGCCAAACGTTCTTCAGCCCAATCGACTGATCCAGCGCGTTGAAGAAGTCGTCGAGATCGCGATCCAAACTCATGATCATCTGTTCTTCCGAATCCGAGTCGGGACCGAACTGATGACCTTGAATGTCGTTGGGCGAAAGCGAGACGACGAGGAGGTCGGTGACACCATTCTGACCGAGCTTTTCGCCAGAGATCAGGGCCTTAGCGAAGTCGAGTTCATAGCGGTTTGCAGCGGGCATGCGGCCGACCAACTCATAGAACTGCTTCGTTCCCTCGACCAGAGCGTCGCGTGCTGCCTCCGCGGGGCGGTCGCTGGCGTTGAACGCTCGGGCCCACTCCGGAAGATGCTCCATATAGTATGTGGAAGTTGTGAACTGCCCGCTCGACTGGTCAATCCAGTAAGCGGCATTTGCGCTCTGCCCGGCGGGCAGGATCGCCGCGCGGTCCTTGAGAGAGACGCCAAAGACGCGGGCGCGGCCATTCGTGGCCAGCCTCAGTTCGTCTCCAAGTGTGGTGGCGCGCAGGTTCCGGGGAGAACTGCCGATCAGAAACTTCGGCGCATCGGCAGACGCTCCGGGCTGGTTGGCAGGGATCGAGGAAGCCGGCAGATCAACCAGCTGATAGCGCTCGTCCTCAACCGAACTCACCTTGTGCTCGCTGGAGCGGGAAGCATCCCAGAAGTCGTTGGACTCGATTCCGTGGCCATCGGTATAAGCGCCGGTTCCTATAGTCGCATGGCCGGGCGCAGTCTTGGTGTTGCCGTAGTCGTAATAGCAGTCAGTGAACCATGCGCCTTCGTCCGTGAAGAGCCGGAAGCCGTGCCCCTTGAATTTGTCATGATCGCGGTTGAGATAATCGCCCCGGAACTGATCGATGACCACGATGACAATCAACTTAGGGCGGCCTTGGAAGACCTGAGCCGAGGTCGAAGCCGAAAAAAGCGAGGCAAAAAGGAGAGTGCAGCAAAAGGCGAGAAGGGAACGAGATAAATTTTGGCGACGGCTCATGATTCGATTATAGAAATCAACTACGATCCGGGTGGCGCATTCGGAAAAAAACCAATCGTCACCCGGAGATTTTCACGAACTGTTGTTTTTAGGCCTCCGAAAGAATTCTTTCTGAACTCGCACTCATACAGCTGGAGGTCCGGGATAAGCAGACCCTTGACAATCCTTGTCCACCGGATTGGTGTTCGGCGGCACAGCCAGCTGCCCCATCAACCAGAGATAGGTCGTGAGGTGGTGCGCGCAGGCGATCGTTTGCTGAATCGCGTTCATCGGTTCAACCAGTTCGAACGGGGTATTGGTGTGCTCGTAAGGAAGCGGCAGGAAAGGGGGCAGGTTTGGCACCAGGTCGGAACGGTTGAAAACGCGATAGCTTTGAGCGATGACGGAGTTGAAGGAACCGGCGAAGAAATGATCGCCGGTTCTGGGGCTGGCGAAGGTATACAGCACTGGGGTTCTGCATTCGGTGTTGAGTGCGACATCGAGCGTCAGCAGGGTAGCGAGAGCCCCGCCGAGGCTGTGTCCGGAGACGGTCACGTTTTTTGCGGTACCGGCATGAACATAAGCGCCCACCGAGCCCACTGCGGTCACCGATTGTGGATCGCGACCGACGCGCAGGGACTTATAGATCGCAGTGAAACCATCTTCGATCAACCCCGAACCGCTGTGAATCGGGTTGGGAACCATCAGAAAGGCGGCATCATGAATCCACTCGAAAATGGTGTCGGTGCCGCGCAGGATAGCCACCAGTTCGGCGGCGGCCGAGACGGCCAAGAATCCGTAGGTCACGGTTTGACCGGCATGGGGATCGAAATCGGTGGCCAGTTCGTTGCCGTAGAGAGTCTGTAGAAAGGTGTATCCGAGTCCCAGAATATCGGCAATATTCTGGGCAGAATATTCGGCGGTAGGTTGCACCTCTTCAGCGATATTGACCAGAGAGGCGTAGTGTATGGCTGTTGTCCAATCAATCGCAGGCATTGAAAAACCTCTTGTTCCGGGAATTTGATGCGCCTTGAAATTATCGCTTTCCTTTTCGGATGACAAGTGAATTTCACGATTCATTTCGATTTGGCCGGCGATTGAAACGCACGTCGAAAATCTTCCCCCTGGAAGCACTTTTCGGGCGCAAAGAGACGAGTCTCCTGAACAGGAAGCCCGTCTTTTGCATGTGCGGCTGCCGGAAAATTATGCCGGAACCGGTTCGCTGGTATTCACCTTGACCGGCGTAAGCCAGCCAAAACGGTCGGGTTTGAGGCCGTTGGCGATTCCGAAGAACTCGTCGGCGATCTTCTGGGTGATTTCGCCGGGTTTGCCATCGCCAATCAAGATGCGGTCGATGGAGCGGATGGGAGAGACTTCGGCGGCGGTGCCAGAGAAGAAGACCTCATCCGCGATGTAAAGCAATTCGCGCGGGAATGCCTGCTCAGTGACGGTCAGCCCGAGATGACGCGCGATGGTCAACACGCTGTCGCGGGTGATGCCGGAGAGAGCGGAGTTGGCCAGTGGGGGTGTGAAGAGAACCCCGTTGCGCACCACAAAAATGTTTTCACCCGAGCCTTCGCTCACCAGTCCATTCACATCGAGGGCGATTCCTTCGGCGTAGCCGTTGATATCGGCTTCCATGCGAATCAGCTGGGAGTTCATATAATTCGCACCGGCCTTGGCGAGAGCGGGCAGGGTGTTGGGCGCCATGCGGTTCCAACTGGAGATGCAAACATCCGCGCCGTCGCCCCCAGGCATGTACTTGCCCCATGGGAAATTGGCGATGTACACCTCGACCGGCGAGCCCTTCGGGCTGACGCCGATTTCGCCATAACCGCGCAGCGCGATCGGGCGGATGTAGCACGGAGTAACACCATTGGCCTCAATAAGATCCACCACGCCAGCGCAAAGCTCGTCGAGAGTAAAATCCAACCCCATCCGATAAATCTTGGCCGAATCCAATAGCCTTTGCATGTGTTCAGGCAAGCGGAATACCGCTGAGCCGTGCGGCTGTCCATAGCAACGAATGCCTTCGAAAACGCTGGACCCGTAGTGAATCACATGACTCATGACATGAATGTTGGCCTGTTCCCAAGGGATCAGATTGCCATTATGCCAAATCTTGGAGGTGGTTTGAATAGGCATGGGGGACGAAACACTCCTTAAATTCACCGAATACGAATACAGAACAGGGTACCTCTTATAGGGGTGGCATGTCACGGAGGCCGCGCGGCGAGGACGGAATCGGTTCCCGGTTCGATACTTCCGAAAGGGTGCTGACAGACCGAAGACCCAAAGTGGGTGGAATTGTGGAGAGGCGATGGGCGAAGTCCTGCAAATTCAGGACAATATGCTTTGGGCCTGGAAGTTCAATTGACGCCATGAGGTCAATATTCGCTTACAATGGCTTTTGCTTCTTTCATGATGATGATGCCCACTATGAAAAAGGGGGATTGTGCGATGAAGGTGTTTTTCAGTGCTGCCATTGTTGCCGTGCTTCTGTCGCTGCCATCGATGTTTGTTGCAATTGCTGGAGGGGAGCAGCCCGCTCCCCTCGGAAATCTGCAGGTGAAATCGGTCAGCGTGGCGGAAATTGATACTGCACACGTGAAGATCGCCGTAGATCTGACGCTGATTCCTTCTCAGTCGGTGACCCTCAACGATCTTCGCCTTTGCTCGCTTCGATTGAATGGACTCCCCGTCTTTGCCGCGCCCGTCGACCAGGAGATCGTATTGAAGAAAGGCGTTCCGACGACGATACCGTCGATTAGCGTGACGGTGATGTTCCGCGATCTGTACGCCGTTGAGCCCCTTCGCAAGATTATTGCCGAACAGAACGTGCATGTGCAGGGGGATCTCGAGGCCGCTGTGCGCCTGAATTTTGCTGAGAAATTGGCGCTGCACACGCAGCACCCAACCGTTCAATTCGCGATCAGCCAGGATGTGCCTGCCGAGGTGGGCGGGTCTCCGATTCAACGGGCGATGGAACTGGCCATGCTGTCGGTGATCGACTCAGGACTGGAAGCAAAAGCAAGGGCCGACAAGATGATTCCCGGCGCGGAGCCGGACTGGGTTCGCAGCCTTGATGAACATGGAGCAGCGAGCCTTTTCGATGTGCAAACGAGCTACTCCCTGAATTCGAAGGAGAGCGGGGATTCGGCGCTTGTTTCGAATCAACTTGGATTCAGGCTGACTTCGGCAGCGGTTTTGACCACCGCTGAGGCACGGGAGCCCTGGCGCTACGATCTGGAGGTGCTCGACGCTCTCAAGGGTGGCACCGCAAAGTTGGTGAAGCAAAGTCTCGATATGCAGTTGCTTCCCATCAACGCCCCTGCAACCGCTCTCAAATTGGGGGCGAAGGACTTTGACCTCGAGGCGAGAGGGAATCCCGAGGAGATCTCTTCCGTCACCAGCAACAAGAACCAGATCCAGGTGTTGCGGCGGGCGTCTCCTTCGGCAATCACTCTTTTGAAGACTCATAGCGCGGCTGCCGCACCGGGCTTGGCGCCTGCTCCAGCGGCGATTATGGCGCAGGATGCTTGGAGCCGTGTTGCTGTTTTTCGCCTGCGCCTGGATCCTTCTACACAAATGCGAAGTGTCGAGGTCCTGCAACTCTCGGCTCGCCGGGACGGGAAGGGAATTCAACTCAGCGATCCAGTCGATTCGGCGGTCTTTGGCTCGCCGATCGTTACAGCGGATGGCGTAATCGGCCTGGTGCAGGACGAACAAGCAGGGACGTTTCTGCCTGCGGATCTATTGGCGGCAGCTGCCGCTTTGCCAGCCCAGATTCCTTCCCCGTCGCCAGCCCAGCCGCCAGCCCAGTCGCCTGCATCCGATCCCGCGCATGCTCCCAACCCGAGTGCTGCGCCTGCAACGCAAGTTCAGCATCCGTAATGCTCTTGATCTCTGAGGTTCCCTGAGGAAATGCGAAGCTCTATCGGGGAGCAACTTTGGAGGAAGCAAAGAACTGGAATCCCTGCTCAAAGACTGGTAACGGGAGGGTGAATGTGCCATCCGGATCGGGGTGCTTTCCCCATGGATTGCGAAGAATGATCGATCGAGTCGCATCGTCGTAATCGATTGCGGTGTAGCAGTGACCGGGCACGAACCAGTCCACATGCTCGCCGGGAAACGCCGCATTGGACGGAGTTGCGAAAGTTCCCACCACCATGGCGACTCTGCCGTCGTGCAGCTGGCGCAACTGGTCTGCCAGAGCCTTCGGATCGTCGATCAGCCCTGCCTTGGAGTTACCCGTAAATGCGTCCAGAACCCGCATGGGTAGTCCGCCTTGGCTCATGCTTCGATAAGCCCCGAAGACCTCGCCGTTTTGTTCGACAGTCTGCGCGAGTTGATCGAAGAAGCCCTTTTCATCGAGGAATCCGCTCAGCATTTCCGATTGTGTCGAAGGTATTCCGAGCAGACTTAGCTGGGAGGCGAGTTTTAGTTTGAGCGCGGCCTTGTCCAACATCCCCTGCTGATTGACTACTTCGCGAATGGCGCGATCATAAGCCACCAGCAGCGATCCGGATTGATTGAGCATGGACAAAAGAAGCGGCCGGGCAAAGAACGGGACGAAGGTCGATTTTTGAATGCTATCCACGAGGCTCTGCCTGAGTGCGCGCTGCGCATAGCCGCGCATGAGAACCAAAACCCAGTCGCCGTCGGAATGATCAAAATTGTGCTGGCGTCCGAATTCGATGTCCGCGGAGTAGACACTCTCCTCCGGGCCGTCTATGAAACGAACCCGGTAGCTGCCGTCGGGGGCACGGCCAATGGCGTTCTGCAAGACCTCAGGGGTGGTTCTGGCCAGGGCCGCAATGGTGGCGTGAAAATAGCAACTCCCCAATGCTCCCTGACGAACCGCAGGCGAAGTCACTCCCAATTTTCCGTAGAGCGCGGTCGATTCTTGTGCCTTGGATACCGTGGACGTCAGTATCGTCCCCATGGCCACGAAAAGCATCAAGGAGTTGAGGTATCTGAGAAGCTTTCCAATCATCTTTGCCCTTGCCCTTTCTGAAGATGCTCGACCTCGTCCAGGTCCCATTGCCGCCTCGGGAGGGAAGATAGCCATGCAGCCTGGCAGCGCGTCCGCGCAGTGATGCCCGGTGGAGAATGGACTCCATGTGTCATCCTACCTCCGATCCCTTGCGGCATGACGTTCGTATGGTAGAGTATGAGCACTCCGAGAATATCCTTTCCGCATGAGCCAAGACGATACAGCACCGAAATCTTCCTGGGTGATCGGGCGCACAGAGGGCTGTGACCTGGTTGTCCCTTTCCCCTCGGTATCGAGCCGTCATTGCCGGCTCTCGCAATTTGCGAACGGTTACACGGTCGAAGATCTTGGATCGACGAACGGTACCTATGTAAATGGCGCAAGAATCGCACCACATGATCCGGTTAGGGTGGCCCATGGGACGCGGATCACCCTGGGGGGCGAGGTGGAGATGCCGTGGCCCGGCCCGAAGGACCGGCCGTCAGGGCGCGGGGCCACCGTCGTGAACGCCAGGGTATCTTCAGGCGGGACTGCGCGCAGCGTGGTGGCTCCAGTTAGCGGACCGAAGCCGATCACCATTGGGCGTTCCCCGGAGTCGGATGTCCAGATCGATCTGCCGATCATAAGCTGGAAACATGCCGAAATTACGCTGGAGAACGGCCAGTATATTCTGACCGACCAGGGCTCTACGAATGGAACCGCCATTGGCGAGCTCAGCAACCGAATTCAGCGCGCGGTTCTGCAGCCCACGGATGAAGTCTATTTCGGTTCTTACAAGATTTCAGCGTCGCAACTGATCTCCAAAGAAACCAAGGTGGAGATCGGTGAGGCCGCCTTTCACAAAGTCTCGTTTCAGGGCAATTCGATGGAGATCGGGCGCGATCCCCAGTGCGACATTCCTCTGGATTTCCCCATGGTGTCGTGGCGTCATGCCCGACTTACCCGCACAGAGAATGGCATTCTGGTTGAAGACCTGGGTTCGCGCAATGGGACCTATGTTGACGGTGTTCGCGTCAGCGGTACGATCCTGGTCAGGCCGGGCCAGGATATTGGACTCGGCACTTTCAGGTTCCAGCTACTTGCGGACGGTGAACTCGCCAAGCGGGAATACAGCGGCAACGTCACCATCGAAGCCAAGGACATTGTGGTTTGCACACCCAACCACAAGCAGCGCCTCTTGAATCCTGTTTCGCTTACTGTCTTCCCCTCGGAACTGGTGGCCCTGATGGGGCCTGCTGGCGCGGGGAAAACCACGCTTTTGAAGGCCCTCAACGGCTACACCAAGCCGACCGAAGGCACGGTGCTCTTCAACGGCGCCAATCTTTACAAGTACTACGATCGCTTCCGCCAGCAAATGGGCTATGTTCCGCAGGACGATATTGTTCATCCCCAGTTGACCGTCCGCCAGGCGCTCTACTTTTCTGCACGTCTGCGTACCGACCTTTCAGAGGCGGAGATCGAGACGCGTACGGAAAAGGTGCTGAGGGATTTGGATATTTACGACAAGATAGATCTTGTGATTGGTTCGCCGGAGCGCAAGACACTCAGCGGCGGGCAGCGCAAGCGCGTCAACATCGGCCTGGAACTTATCACAGATACACCGGTTCTGTTTCTCGACGAGCCGACTTCCGGCCTTTCGTCCTATGACGCCGAGTCGGTTGTCGATCTGCTCAAGAATCTCTCGAAGACAGGCAAGACCATCATCACCACCATCCATCAGCCGAGTCTCAAGGTTTACAAGCAATTCGACGACCTGATCATGATTTCGCGCGACAAAGGGTCGCCGGGAGCGATGGTGTTTTTCGGGCCGGCATTTCCGGATTCGATTCAGTTCTTCAATGCCGCAACGCCGGGAGCGCACGCCGTAGCGACGCCGCAGGAACTGAATCCGGAGATGCTTTTTACCGGGATGAACACTGCGCCCAAGGACACGCGCACCGAGGTATGGAGACGTCGTTACGAAGCATCGCGCTACCGTCAGGAGTTCGTCACCAATCGTTCGGGCAAGCAGCCTGCATCGGACGGCAAGACGGGAGAGGAAAGTCCGCGACGCCAATTTGGTGTAGATCAGTGGATCGCGCTGGTAAAACGCAACGTCTTCGTCAAGATTCAGGACCGGACGCAGACGGCAATTCTAATTGCGCAGGCACCGGTATTCGCCCTGCTGGTCTGGTTGATCAACTACCCGCTGAGCGCGGACCATTTTGATGAACTTTCGGCGAAGCTGCCGATTGTCCATTTTTTGATGGTGGTAGCAGCTATCTGGTTCGGCTGTAACAATGCCGCGCGCGACATTGTGGGCGAATGGAGCATTTACAAGCGCGAGCGCATGATCACGCTCAAACTTGGCTCCTATGTGTTCTCCAAACTGGCGGTACTTCTGGCGCTGTGCGTCTTCCAATGTGGCTCTTTGCTGGGGATTGTGTATCTCTCTTGCGGATTGCACTCCAATTTTCTGGCGGAGTTTGCAGTGCTACTTACTGCTTCCATGATTGGCGCAGCGCTCGGGCTTTGCATATCCGCTGTTTCCGAGACCAACGAAAGCGCGATTGCAATGCTCCCGCTGGTGCTGCTGCCGATTATTGCCCTTGGTGGCGGAATGCGTCCGATCTATCTGATGCCGAAGGTCGGCCAGGTTCTGAGTATGGTGATCCCGTCGCGGTGGTCGTTCGAGGCGAATCTTTTGAACGAGGCGTCTGCGAAGCAGTGGGGAGGGCCAAAGCCGATCCCGGATCTTACCTGCTCGCTGAACCTGGACGATCTTCCCGTGGGAAGCCTTCCACCCTCGGTAGCTGGTCCGCTGGCGCTGAATCCCTCTCTTGCGATTCAAGGCGACGCGGCTGAGATGAGTGTTCCCGCCTACGTGATCGAATTCACCGATGCGCACAACAAGCAACACCTTTGCCGTGCCACAGCGGAGGAGGGTTTCCCATTGGGAGCCCCGATAGTGAACGCGGAAAAGAATCGCCACAGCTTCGGCACCTCATTCTCTGTTTTGCTTGCGATGCTCGTGATCCTTGTCAGTTCGGTCATTGGCATTCTGCGTAAGCGGGACAACGATCCGCAATAACCGGTTCGCGCTGGCGAGCGTGCCCGATGCTTTGTGCACGAATGATGTGAGGGATGCACCACAGCGCATCCTGACGATGCTGCGAGTTGGCGAGGATGGGAGCTTTAGAGAGATCATGAAGCCATTAACAAATACTCCGCTGAGGCGGGTTCGATTCTTGAGTGAGGTTGGAGCATGAACGACATTCGGTCCCTTGAAGTGCCCGTCATGAGTTTTGCCGAAGTATGTGACCGGGGCAAGGAACGCGAAGAAAACCAGGATTCAGTTCGTCATGTTCGCTTGGCGTTGGGCGAACTTCTGCTTGTGGCCGACGGTATTGGCGGCTATGTTGGCGGCGCGACAGCGTCGCGCATGGTGATTGAGGGGTTTACGGAGTCGATGGCTGCCAATTCGGCGGACGACTCTCCCGAGCAGGCGATACGCGAAGCTGCGGCGCACACGAACAGGAACATTTACGAAGCTGCGAACGCACCGGACTCGATCTACAGGCGTATGGGCTCTACCGTAGTACTCGCCCTGCTGATCCAAAAGGAAACCGGAACCAGCGCATGGATTGGCCACATCGGCGATAGCCGGGCTTACCTGATTCGCGACGGCCGGATGAGCCGTGTCACCAATGACCATTCGGCGGTACAGGCATTACTCGACAGCCATGTCATCACGCCGGAGCAAGCATCTACTCATCCCGATGCATCTGTGCTGACGCGAAGTCTCGGGCATCGGCCTGAGGTGGAAATCGAGATTTCCATAGTTTCAATGATCCCGGGCGACACTCTTCTGCTCTGTTCCGATGGACTTTGGGGCTATGTTCCCGAACTGCAGATTGAAAGCATCGCGGTGAATTCGAATGGATCGCTCGAAGAGGTCGCCCAAGGGCTGTTCGAACTGGCGATGGCGGCGGGAGGACACGACAACATCGGTGTCGAGATGGTCCGACTGAATCGCTCGACGGCACAGACCCAAATCCTATCCGTGTGAGCTGGCAGGCCAAGCGGAGGATCTTTGCGCCGCCATCCTGGCCGTCTTCCTAACTGAGCAACCGACTCGGCACTCACCTGTGGCCTGGACCAGGAAAGACGGAGACCCCCACCCCTGCCTCGAAGAGAGCTGGGCAAAGATGGGAGAGTTCGCCACGAAGGATTTTTAATGCTTTACGTCGGCGAGTTTCTTGTTGATGTATTTGTCCAGCATGGCGGGGATCTCCGCGTTCATGCGCTCCACCAAGCGATCTTCGGTCGATTTCATCTTGGCATCCATCCCGGCAACCATCTGTTCCTGGGCCGCTCGCATTTTGACATCGATGCCATCCATGCGCTTTTCAAAGACACCCAGGCGCGCATCCAGCGAGGGGGTGAACTGCGAGACCGCCGTCTGCGCCTGACTGCGCAACTCGCGCAGATCCTGCCGTGTCTGTGTCAGCTGCGTATTGAGTTGGAAGATCCACGCGATAAGGGCAACCAGGATGGCAGTGTTGGCCAGCAGTATTACGCGCATTCCCTTTAGCTTGCTTTCGAGCATTTGCATGTCCTCTTCATCGGCGCTACGTCCCAAGGGGGACATGTGGGTCTGGGGAGTCGCCTGCGGGCGAAGATCCTGTATGCGGGCGGGCGTGGTGGCGGCAGGCGCTCCGGGAGCGTTGGCGGAGAAATCGGGGTGGCGCTGCGTAGGAATCTGCGGGTTTCGCGGAGAAGTCGCGCTATTGACCGGGATCCGAGAAACGGACTCCGCGGAGTATCCCTGCCGTCCAATCGAACCTGCTGGCGAGACGGGAGAAGCGACCGGTACTGTCGCCGGGGACATCACGCGGGTCGCCTCAGGGATGACGCGCGTAGCCTCGGCGGACATGATGCGCGTCGCATCGTGCGGAATCGAGCCAGGTTCCTGCATGACGCGGGTCGCTTCATATCCGGAGGGCGAGGGTCGCGACGACTCCGAAAGCCGAATGCGCAATTCCGGTCCGCCATTACCCAGGCGGAGTACATCGCCAGAGCGAACCACAAAGCCCTCGCCAGCGGGGTTATCGTTCAGAAAGGTCGGTCCGCCGCCAATGGCGAACAACTTAACGGAGCCATTGGTTACATCGAGCGTGACATGTTCGCTGGCAACGGATGGATACCGCCCCCCAGAAAGGCTAACTTCGCATCTTGCATCCCGCCCGATGCGGATTCTGGGTTGATTCAACACCCACCGCGATGACTCGCCTATCACGATAATCTCAATTTCCATGACTGATCCTTGTTCTCTCGAAGGTGCGCTCTCAATCGTTGCGAAGGGCCGAGAGGCCTTTCCCAACCCAGCAGGCAAAGCCGGTTTTCTAGCCTGACTGGACGGTTATTTTTTCATGGGAACCGTGGCAACAGAAATTCGCTGCAAGCAGAGTATCACTGCAAGTTTCATTCCGGGAGCCTTCTTTTCCGTTTCTCCCATCAGAATTCTCCTTGCGCTTTGGCTTCAGATTTGTGAAAGACAAGCAAAGCTGAAAAGGACATCGAGTCGCACATGAAATGGATGCCGCACAGATCATTCGGTCGACCTAATCGGTCAAGAGCGGAAAGCTGAAAAAGCGCGGCGTTTTTGCATTTGCGAAGCGAAGAGTCCTATTCACTCAGTTTCTGAATACCTTGCGCACGGGCGTGGAATGTGCGGCTCAACCAACTGCCTGACAGGCCGGAAACAGCTTTGCAGCGAGCCAGGTCAGGACTAACCGAGGCCAATCGCGCAAGGGGCTTGCGCAATAGAGGACCCGCCGGAGACTTGCCTGGGGTACACTTTTGCCTATGCGGGTCTTTGGGATTGATTGCGGCACTGAGATCACGGGCTTTGGCGTGGTGGAATCGGATGAACTCAGCCGGCAGCCGCGCTTGACGATGATTGCGATGGGTGCGATCCGGTTGGCGAAAACCAAGACGCTGCCGGTGCGATTGGAGCAGGTGTTTCGGGAACTCTCTAGCGAATTGGAGCGTTGGAAGCCGGATGCGGTGGCGATTGAAGAGGTCTTCTATTCTGTCAACGCGAAGTCGGCTTTGAAGCTGGGGCAGGTCCGGGGGGTTGCGTTGCTTTCAGCGGCGGTGCAAGGGCTTCCGGTAGCCGAGTATGCGCCGCTCAAAATCAAGTCGAGCGTGGTGGGATACGGCTTGGCGAAAAAGGAGCAGGTGCAGTTCATGGTGGCCCGGCTGCTGGGATTGGCCGAGGTTCCAGAGCCTGCCGATGCCGCAGACGCGTTGGCAGTGGCCATTTGTCATATTCATACGATGCAAACGTTGATCCTGCAAGGTGCGATCCGATGAGAGCGATGTTCCTTGCCAGCGCGCTGACGATGTGGGCTTTGCAGGCTTGCGGACAGGCTGCTCCCCCGGCCGGCGCAGAAATCCAGATTGAATTTGAGCATCCCGGAATGTCCCCGGCCCACTGGACCATGATTATTCATCCCGATGGAAGTGGACATTTTCATGCCCTGCCTAGAAACCCTCCGCAGCAGTTCGAAAACACTGAGAATCGGCGGATCCCGGATCTTGGTGAAATCGATCGCGACGTCAACCTGAGCGAACGTTACGCTCGGCGCGTCTTCGATGTGGCGCAGCGGCACAAATACTTCAACGAAGAATGTGAGAGCCGGCAGAAGGTTGCCTTTTCGGGCTGGAAGAAGCTCAGCTACCAGGGACAAGACGGCTCCGGCTCCTGTCGGTTCAACTATGGCGCGGACAAGGAGATCAATGCGCTGTCCGATTCGCTTCTTTCGGTCGAGGAAACCATCATCTTCGGTGAGCGGCTGAAGCTGTATCTGCAGTATGACCGGCTTGGTCTCGACACGGAGATGGAAGGCCTTTGGGCTGCCGCCGAGGATTCCCGTGCGGAGCAGTTCGGATCGATCCGAGATATTCTGGATCGACTGTGCAGTGATCCGCGGGTCCTGGAACGGGTGAAGAAGCGGGCAAGGATGCTGCTGGCGCGGATTGACGACGAATAGCCGGAATATTTTGGGGACCTTTGCGCGACTTTTCCGGTCGAACGGGTGTCAACAAGGTGTCGGGCTGCAGTGAAGCCGGGGATGATTCGCCACAGCGCGCCGGAAAGCAGGAAATCCATGAAACCCGAAGGATGGTGCAGGCATTGGGCGGTAGCAGTTGCTGCAATATGTGCCCTTATGTCGATGGGGCTACAGGCGCAGGTTGCCGGACAGGCTGCGCGTTTGAGCAGCGTGGACGGAAAAGTTCGCCTCCTGCAAGGTGATCAGATGCTGGCCGACTCGGCATTGGTGAATACGCCGCTGTTTGAGGGAACCCAGTTGGAGACCTCCGATGACGGCCGAGCTGAGGTCCAGTTCGACGACGGGAGCCTGGCGCGCATCTCGCCCGACAGTTCGATGGCTTTGAATATGTTGCGGAAATCGGGCAGAGGAACCGAGGCTGAAGTCGCATTGGACAGTGGACTCGGCTACTTCGAGTTGGAGGGCGCCGGTCAGCCTGGGAGTTTCCGCGTGCGCTTTGGAGACAACCTTGTGACCGCATCGGGCTATACAATCCTTCGCATCAATCTGGACAATCCTCCGGGCGAGTTGGCGGTATTTGCTGGAAACGCCCACCTCGAAATTGGGAACGCCGCGGTTGGGGGGATAACGCTTGATCTGCATGAAGGGGAGAGCGTTTCGCTGAATGGGGCCGATTCATCGCGCTACCGCCTGGCGGAATCTATTGATCCTGATTCGTGGGATAGCTGGAACGCCGACCGGGATCAGGCGCTTGCGTCAGAGAGCATGGCACAGACTTCAGCGACGACCGACCTGGCGGGAAGCAGCCCAAATCCAGAATGGAGCGACCTTGACGCGAGTGGAAGCTGGTATGACCTGCCAGGACAGGGTTACGTGTGGTCCCCCAGTGAATCCGCCAGCCCTGGATGGGATCCTTACGGGAATGGCAGCTGGGTGTGGACGCCACGTTTTGGCTATGTCTGGGTTTCAGGCTCTTCCTGGGGCTATTTGCCGTACCAATGCGGGGCATGGAACTTCTATTTCGGGTTTGGCTGGGGCTGGGCGCCCGGGATGGGCGGCTGCTCCCCCTGGTGGAATACAGGTTACTACGGCACCAATATAGGTTATGCGCCGAGCGGATATTTGCCTCCCCGCCGTCCGCGCAGCCCTGTTTGGCCTCCGGGGCGGGGAGGAAGGCCTGGGCCGCACCCGATGATTGCGGTGAACCGGCTGCCGGGGGGAGGAAGCCGGTTGTTGGCGCAACGGGAAAAGGACGCCCCGATTCTGATCGGGGGAAACAGGATTCTGCCGCTCGCGCAACTCCCTCAGCGTCCCCAAAGCGGCACTGGGCGATCCGGTTTCATGAGCGCTCCGAGGCCGGTTTACTCGGCTCCCGATCGTTCGAGAAATGTGTTCGGAGGGAGCGGCGCGCGTTCCAGCTACGGAAATTCCGGCAACGGATCGACGGGCAGCCGAGCCTCCTTCGGAAGTGGCCCGACGAGCGGCCGTTCTTCCTTTGGCGGAAGCTCAACCAGCAGCGGTTCGCGCAGTGGTTCCGGCGGAAGTGCGCATAGCAGCGGCAGTAGCAGCTCACATAGCAGTGGCGGGTCCAGCAGCGGCGGTTCTAGTGGCGGAGGCGGGGGCGGCCACAGCAGTGGAGGCGGTGGTGGCGGTTCGCACAAGTAGGCCGCTGACGCTCAATGATTAATTGACGGCTGTCTCGCCGGGAGATGCAGCCGTCTCTGTTTGGAGGCAATGCCAAAGGGCCGCGAAGGTTTCAATGGAAATGGCTTCCGCGCGTGCCTGGGGGGCGAGCTCGGCTTTGGACAGAGCGGCAGGGACGGCCGGGGCAGGGAAGTGGGCCGCGCGCAGATTGTTGGCGAGCGTCTTGCGCTTCTGGGAGAAAGCTTGACGCAGGAAGCGAGTAAAGGCGCCTTCCTCCACCCCGAGCTCGACGAATCGAGGCGCAAAGCGCCAGCGGAAGACGGTGGAGAATACTTTCGGCGGGGGAATGAAGGCGGAGGGCGGAAGTGTGAACAGGTTTTGAGCCGGGCCGTACATCTGCGCTATGACCGAGAGAAGGCCATAATCGCGGGAGCCGGGTTCCGCAGTGACCCGGTCGGCGACTTCGCGTTGGACCATGAGCACTGCACGGTCGATGAACGCGTGATTTGCCGCCAGCTTGAGCAAAATCGGCGAAGTGATGTAGTAGGGCAGATTCCCTACGACCAAGAGGCGATTGGATCCGATTTCCGGAGCGTTCGGGAAGTTTTCGGCCGTTGTCGCGAAGTCGAAATCGAGCACATCGCGACCGATCACGGTGACCCGCTCGGGGGGGAACTGCTCGCGGATGATTGATGCCATATCCGGATCCAACTCAACGGCGACGACATGGCGGGCACGTGCGGCGAGCGCCCCAGTGATTGCGCCTCGACCTGGACCGATTTCCACGACCGTGCGGCCGGCAAGGTCGCCGATTGAGGCGGCGATGCGTTGAATCGCTTGGGAGTCGTTGAGGAAATTCTGGCCGAGCTTCGGTTTAGCTGTCATGATCTCTCTTGCTTGATGGTAGCCGAACAGACTCAATCCTCACATTTCATGGCGGTCACGTAGTAGACTTGCCCTTTACGGCGGGACCAGAGTAACCGAGACCTCGACATGATCTTAAGGGTGCCCTTTTCTTCCATCGCGCGGACGTAGACCTGTCCGCGGAGATCCCGGTTGAGGAAAACGGCACTTGACGGGCGTGCCTCCGGGATACATTTGCTCTGGCTCTGCCATGGCCGCGTGCCCGATGAATTCTGGTCAGCGAAGGCGCGGGGCATGGAGACCGACACATGCATATCGTATTTGCTGCCTCGGAGTGTGTACCATTCGCAAAAACCGGCGGGTTGGCGGACGTTGTAGGCGCGCTTCCGCCAGAGTTAGTGAAACAGGGGCACAAGGTCACTGTCTATTTGCCGCTGTACGCTGGCGTTCGGCGTCACATTCACGATGAGTTGAAGTATGTGGTGCGGTCGATCACGATTCCGTTTGAGTACTACAACCGATTTGTGGGGATCGTGGACGGGGGCAAACGCGCTGGTGTGCAGTACTTCTTTGTGGACTGCCCGGAATTGTTCGACCGCAAAGAACTCTATGGCCCCAAGGGCGGAGAGTTTCCCAATAACTGGGAGAGATTTGGGCTCTATTGCAGGGCGGTGCTCGAGGCATGCAAGCAACTAGGCGTGCCGGAGGTATTCCATGTGCACGACTGGCAGGCATCGCTGATTCCGGTTTACCTGCGCACAACCTATGCGCATGATCCCCAACTGGGCCGCTGTGGCACCGTGATGACCATTCACAATGCCGGCTACCAAGGCTGGTTTCCGCCGCCAACAACGCAGCGCCTGCTTTTCCCGTGGGACGTGTTCACCAAGGATCATGTGGAGCATTTCGATACCTTCAACTTTCTCAAGGGAGGGATGGTTTACTCCGACATTCTGACGACGGTGAGGCGAAAGTATGCGGAAGAGATACAGACTGAGGAGTTCGGCTACAAACTGGATGGGGTTCTCCGGGGACGAGCAGCGGATCTGCGAGGAATCCTAAATGGCGTTGACTATGGGCACTGGGACCCGGCAAAGGACGGGAACCTGGCGGCGCATTACACACCGGACCATTTGGATGGCAAGAAGGCGTGCCGCATAGAGCTTCTTCATACGTTTGGGCTGGAAAACGTGCCGGAATCGGTCCCGGTGATTGGGATTGTTTCAAGATTCGCAAGTCAGAAGGGTTTCGATCTGGTGGAACAGATCGCGGACCGACTGGCGGAGCGTGAAGTGGCGGTGGTGGCCCTGGGCACAGGGGAGCCGCATTTCGAGAAATTCTTCCGCGAGTGGGCATTCAGGCACCCGGCACAAGTCGGAGTTCAGATTCGCTATGACGATGCACTGGCACACAAGGTGGAGGCAGGCTCAGACATTTTCCTGATGCCTTCGCGCTATGAGCCATGCGGATTGAACCAGATCTATTCACTCAAATACGGTACGGTCCCTGTGGTTCATGCGACCGGGGGGCTGGACGACACGGTCGAAGAGTTCAAGCCCGCACTGGGGACCGGAACTGGTTTCAAATTCGATGGGTATAGCGCGGAAAAGCTGTTGGGCGCGATCGACCGGGCGCTGATGGCGTTCCAGTATAAGGAAGCGTGGAAGCGCCTGATGAGAAACGGCATGGCGCGCAACTTCAGCTGGGAGCAGCCGGCTAGGGAGTACGCCGCTGTCTATCAGGAAGTTGCAAGCCGCAGGCCGTAGAAAACCGCGCATCACGGAGAATCCCGATGAAGGCATTGGTCAAGAGCAGGGCAGAGAAGGGACTGTGGCTGGAAGATGTTCCCGAGCCTGTGATCGGCATCAACGATGTACTGGTGCGCGTGACTCAAACCGGTATATGCGGCACCGACGTTCACATTTACCAGTGGGACGAATGGGCGCAGAAGACCATCCGGGTTCCGATGACGATCGGACACGAGTTTGTGGGCGAGATTGTTGCGGTTGGCTCCAACGTCAGCGGCTTCTTTGCCGGCGATATCGTCAGCGGCGAGGGACACGTTGTTTGCGGGCGTTGCCGCAACTGCCTCGCCGGACGTCGGCACCTGTGCGCTTCCACTCAGGGCGTTGGCGTGAATCGAGCCGGCGCGTTTGCTGAATTGATTTCCTTGCCAATGACCAACATATGGCGGCACAGCCCGGGCATCGATCGTGCCGTGGCGGCAATCTTCGATCCCTTCGGCAATGCAGTGCATACGGCGCTTTCCTTCCCGGTGCTTGGTGAAGATGTACTGATTACTGGAGCTGGTCCGATCGGGGTGATGGCCATTCCAGTTTTACGCCAGGCCGGAGCGCGGCACGTGGTTGTGACGGACGTGAATCCGTTCCGGCTGGAACTTGCACGCACCATGGGAGCGACCCTGGCTGTCAACACAATCGAACAGCCGTTGCCTGAAGTTGTGAAGCACCTGGGAATGATGGAAGGTTTCGACGTCGGGCTGGAAATGTCGGGCAACTCGGCGGCTCTGCGCGAAATGATTTCCAACATGAGCCACGGCGGGAAGATTGCAATCCTGGGCATTCCATCCAGGGAGAGCACCATGGATTGGCGCCAGGTGATCTTCAACATGCTGACGATCAAAGGGATCTACGGGCGCGAGATGTATGAAACCTGGTACAAAATGTCGGTGCTGCTGGAGATGGGGGTGGATATTTCTCCGGTCATCACGCACCGGTTCGCGTACGACGATTTCGAGCAAGGCTTTGCAGCGATGGTCTCCGGACAGACCGGGAAAGTCGTGCTCGATTGGACAAGTTTGCCCGGAAGGTGCTGATTCGCGAAGAATCTAGGGATAGAAGTTTGTTTGTACCGTATACGATTTCCGCCAATGTCCTGCCGTATGCGTACAGATGTATACAGGTGTTCGCCGCGCCGCTAGTTAAAATGTTGATTCACAATGGCGGCATTGGGGAAGTTGAAGTGGCATTTCGCGTGCTATAAGAGAGGTAGCCCAGCCAAAGGCTGGAAGAACAACCCGAAAGGATAGGCCCACACATGAACAATGCTCTCCTCAAATTGTTTGTCAAGATCCAGATTGCAGCAATGAACGAAGAAGGTCAGGATCTCATTGAGTACGCGCTAGTCGCCAGCCTGATTTCCTTAGCTGCCGTAGCCACGATAGGGCCCATCGGCACCAAAATCGCCGCAATTTTCACGAACATCAATACTCAGCTCGGCACTGCCTAGTTCCCGCAAAGGTCAGAGAGGCCAGCGCAAATCTGACAATTGGTTGCTCTTCGAGAGACGCGTTGCGGAATCACGGTTACGCATCGCGTCCCTCTGGCAGCAAACAGTGTCCGAAATGCGTTCGGGTAGCGCATGCAGATATTGGGAGCGCGATGTTGAGTCATGCTCCTGATAATGTGCGAAAAGTGGCTGGGTTCGGCGCGCGGTGTAGTTTGTTTGCATCCCGCGGAATTGGTTTGCTCTTCATCGTCCAGGGTTGGACTGTTCTTCTAGCTACTTGAGCTTCGCTGGCCCTTCGGACTGTTCTCCGGACTGCCGATTACCGGTTGTTGTAATTGCGGCAATTTGTCCTTTGGCGACCGCGATTGATGCATTGCTCTCGAATGGAGCTTCCGCTCTTTCCAGCGTCTGAAGGCACCATACATGGAATGCCGTGGCTGCTAGCATGATTGCCTTCGACTCGATTAAAGAACAATAATAATGAAAAGACCTTACATAGGCCCTCGCGGGAGGCGTGCAATTACTGTTGCCCGACTTGATACCGAGTTGCATCAGGGTGCGAACCCGTCTTCAACTTCCTCATATTTACGCTGGCTGTCTTTCATACTCCTCGCCAGCCTTTATCTGCTTCCGTTCATGCGGATCCTTCTGCCGTGGACCAACGAAGGCACGCTCGCTTCCGGAGCGGTGAGGATTTTGCACGGGCAGGTGTTCGCCCGCGATTTTTTCGAAGTAATGGGGCCCGGCACCTTTTATTGGCTGGCGGCATTCTTCAAGGCATTTGGAACGACATTCCTCGCGATGCGTATTTGCCTGTTCGTTACTTCCCTCGGAACAGGCCTGCTGATGTATTTTCTGGCAAGCAGACTATGCAGTGAGTTCAGATTTCTTCCCTGCGTTCTTTTCGCGGGTACATGCTATGGCCTGCAGTGGCCGGGCATCAGCCATCATGTGGACAGCAACTTCTTTGCTCTTTTGTCGGTGGCTTGCATGGTCCTGTGGCGAGAGAAGCGTTGGATTGGACTGGCCCTGGCCGCGGGCACCTTTGCAGGATTGACTACCTGCATTCACCAGCCCAAGGGACTCTTTCTCTTGATTGGCCTTGCCTGCTGGCTATTGATTCTAAAGAAACGGCAGGAGTCGCCGGTTCCCGCGTTGATTGCACTGGTGTGTGCCTACTTCAGCGTCGGCATTCTGGTGCTGTCGTACTTTTGGTCGCAGGGCGCGCTGAAGAGTCTCATCTATGCGAATCTCGAATGGCCATCTCAGCACTATGAAGCCGTCAACCGGGTTTCTTACGCGCTCGGGATTTTCCATGAGTATTGGCGGCAGTTCGCGTCTGCGGGAGGGAACTCCGCTGGATCGATTGCAATCGCGTCCATTCTGATCACGCCCTTTCTTATAATTGCCGGACTGCCGTTGCTTCTGTTTATCGCGAGCCTGCGATACAAGTGGAAGTCCGCGCCAGAACCGGCTCTTCTCTTCCTGTTTTGCGGAATCGCGATATGGCTTTCCGAGTTCCACCGCAGGGACATCTATCATCTTGTCTTTGGATCGCCGCTGCTTCTGATTCTGTTGTGCAGCGTGCTGCTTGAAAGCAGGATGAAGGCATCGAGAATAGCGCTGGCTGTGCTTGCAACGACCTCAAGTTGCCTGGTGGTTTTCAATCTGCTTCTGGTGCTTACGGCGCATTCAGTGCCGACGCGCGTTGGCACAATCGCTTTATACAAGGACAATCCTTCATTGGAGTTTCTTGAAGCGCACACAGTTCCAGGAGAAGAGATCTTCGCTTATCCTTACTGTCCGATCTATTATTTTCTTTCCGCGACGTCGAACCCCACGCGGTACCTGACTCTGACTTATAACTACAATACGGAAGGCGAATTCAAGGATGCGATTCGAACCCTGGAAGGACACAGAGTCCGGTTTGTTCTTTGGGATACGAACTTTCTGGCGAAGACAGCGCCAATCGTCTTCTCCGAAGCTGCTCGCAGGCCATCCTACGGATTTCTGATGGAGGATTATCTGTCCTCTCATTACCGAACCGTAAACGAAGCAAATGGGATCCGCATCCTGGAACGCAAGGGAGCCGACAGCGCGCCTTGATCGCGCCGTTGACGCGGCGTAGCGTAATCCATCCATGGCGGTGACCGATGTCAATACGCGGATGAGTTGGTGTGATAAGGCCAGAGCGATTGCAGTTATTCAGATTAAGCTCCCTATAATGTGAAGAGAGTCACTGCGCCGAGGATGAACAGGGCGAAGAGCGCCGATGGCCGGGTGAGAAAGCGAGAGTCCTAACGTGGCATCCATCCCTGCGGAACAGATTGCAACCGCCGTCCTGGCAATGCCGGCGTTTCTGCCTGCGATGGTGTGTTCCGGTTACCTCGTTGCATGGGTCGCCAACTTCAATCGCTTCCGCGAGCGTACGCTGGTGGAGCGAATCTTCTGGAGTCTGCCATTGTCCTTGGCCGTATCCACCAGCGCCGTTGCGCTTCTGGGCAGGCTTAGCTTGAATGCGGCGGTCCTTTTCCTTTGGGTGTGCGCGGCCTTGTGCCTGGTTTCGTTTGTATGGGAACAAATTAGGCTGCGACAGCAGGGAAAATGTATGTCTATCGGCCTGCAGCCCATAGGAGGAGCCGCCCTGGGTTTGGCGCTGCTGTGGACGGTCGTGGTGGTTCTGTCCCTGGTGGATTTCGAAAGCAATCATCAACTTTTCATGAGTGTTCCAATGCTCGACCAATCGTTTCGAGTGAATTGGACTGAGAGCATTTTGCGCACCGGGATTCCACCTGCAAACCCGCTTTACTGGTACAAGCAAGCAGCGCCGATGCGCAACTATTATTTCTGGTATGCCCTGTGCGCGGTGGTAGCAAAAATGGCACATCTTCCGGCGCGCGCCGTCCTGACCGCCGGTTGCGTGTGGGCGGGATTTGCGTTGGCGGCTTTGAATGGGCTTTGCCTGAAGTATTTCCTGGAAGTCGGGCATCGATTGCGTCGCCAGTTCATGAACTCGGTCGGCTTGCTGATGGTCACTGGCCTCGATCTCTGCGTCATTTTCTGGGACGCACTATTTGCGCATCTTCCGCTCAGTCCCAATCCGGAGGGTTGGTCAAAGAATCCGATTATCAGCTGGTTCGATACACTTTTGTGGTCTCCACATCACATTGCCAGCCTGGTCTGCTGCGTCTTCGCATTTCTTCTTGCGTGGATGGGGCGAAAGGAGCGATTGGGGCATTCATATACAAGCGTGTTGTTTATCGGGCTCGCATTGGCCAGCGGGTTTGGTCTGTCGATTTACGTCACTTTCGCGTTCTTTCTGGTGATGGTTCCCTGGGCTATATGGCAAGTAACCATCGAGAGATCTGGCCGGCCCGTGATTTTGCTGGCTGCGGGTGGAGTTGTCGCGGCAGTTCTGCTGATTCCATATCTGTGGGATTTGACGCATAGTTCGACGGGAATGGCGGGAGGAGGCTCGACCTTCGAGTTTTCCGTACGCGAGATGATTCCAGCCGATGTTGTGTGGACATCCAGTCTGTTTCAGAATCTTGGAGCAAGCCATCTCCAAGTTGCGCTCACCTTTGCCAAGCTTCTTCTGCTGTTGCCGGGATATGCTCTTGAACTGGGCGTTTATCTGGCCGTCCTGCTGATCTATCTGCCTCCTTGCTGGCGTGGCCGGCGGCGGCTGACGCACGCGGAGCGCTCCCTGGTGTTCATCGCAATCGCCACTATTCCATTGATCACTTTCTTGCGCTCTTCGGTGATCTCGATCAATGATTTCGGGATGAGATCCGCGCTGCTACTCCAGTTTCCGTTGCTTCTGCTGGGCTCGGAGTTGATCACAGCCTGGAAGATGCCGGGCAACCAGATCCTTGCTCAAACGGATGGTTCGAGTTTGACGCATGGAACTCCAATCTGGGTGCGACAGATCGCTGCAATCGCACTGGGTTTCGGGGTGGGAGGCACCATTTACCAAGCGCTGATGTTTCGCTTTGCTCTGCCTCTGGCCGCTGCCGCCGAACACTCCCGGCACGACCCCGCGGTGAATGGGTTAGCCCACAATGCATACATCTCCGCGATCGGATACTCGCAATTGAGCGCAGCTATACCGCGCGATGCTATTGTCCAATTCAATCCGCACGTTCCGACCATCTTCTGGGAAAGTCCGGATCTGCTTGGGGTGGGCCATCAGGTCGCCATCAGTACCGACCGTGGCATGTGTGGCTCCGAACTGGGAGGCGATCCGAGCGGGTGCCCGGAAATGTCCTCTTCGATCGATGCCCTTTTCAAGGGTGCATCGACGGATCAGGCACAGACGACTTGCGCACAGTTCGGAATTCAGTATCTCATTGTTCGAGCGTCCGACCCGGCTTGGAAGGACTTGCACGGCTGGGTGTGGATGCTCAATCCCGTGGTATCAGACGAGGAGTTTCGTGCACTTGACTGCCGGTTGCAAAAGCAAATTCGATGAGAAGCGCCTGTCTGGCCGGATCTAAACCATGAGAAGAATTGTTTGAGTAGAGGATCGGGAAGGGAAAGGGACGAGCCAATTCTTGAATGTTCCAAATGCGTGGTCTGCGACGGTTCGATTCGCCGGGTGAAGCGAGCCCTAGTCGCGCCATTCCTTGCGGAGCGCATTTGGCGTCGGGCGCCCTTTTGCGTTGATCTGGTCAGTTGTTGCAGTTGCGGATTCCTGTTCTATAACCCGCGGCTGGAGGACGATGAACTGCTCCGCCTCTATCGTGACTATCGCTCATCGGATTACCAGCGCATGCGTCATAGCGCTGAGCCGTGGTACACCGAGAAGTTCAACGCCGACCTGGCTTCGGCGAGTTCGTATGCCGTTCGTCAGATGAAACTGGCCCCGATCCTGGATCGGGTTCTATTCGGCAAGAAGATCAGTCGCGTTTTGGACTACGGCGGCGACAGCGGTGATCTGGTAGCTGGTCTAATTGAGGGCGCGGAGGCATTTGTTTATGATATTTCCGGTAAGCCCGGCGCCCAAGGTGTGACCGCTACGATGGACCCGGCCAGTTGCCAGGCCGACCTTATCGTCAATAGCAACGTCCTGGAGCATGTGGGATTCCCGCGCGTCCTGATGAGCGAGCTTCTTGATGCCGCGCCCATAGGCGGACTCCTTTTTATTGAAGTGCCCTGCGAACAGCCGTTCGGATCACAAAGGCTCATGCGGCGCACGGCGCAGATGATCCTGACGGCGTTCACACGTCCTAGGCTGCTGCGGTATGTTCTGCGGCCATCGAGTCTTTACATGATGCATGAGCACGTGAACTATTTCACCGAAGCATCGCTGATAGCTCTTGTGCGCGTCGCGGGCGGCGCAGTGGTCAGCTCAGGAAGTTATGGTTCGTCTGGACGAGGCGGCAAAGCAGATATGGCGTGGTGCCTGGCGGCAAAACAGTAGCTCAGTTTCATCAGCAAAGCTCTCCGCGTTTGAGCCTGCAAGTTGCAACGTTCGGCTGGCGTTTGACGACAATATACTGGTGATTGAGCTGGACCTTGTAATCTCAGGAGTCACGAGCTTGTCTGCGCTCAGGAGGTACTGAATGACCAAGAAGCTGATCACCATCATGACCCCCTGCTACAACGAAGTGCTGAACGTGCGGGAGCTGCATCGGCGCGTGCTGGAAATGGCAACGGGGCTGCCTGAATATCGCATCGAGCATCTGTTTATCGATAACGCCTCGACCGACGGAACGGCGGAAGTGTTGCGCGAAATGGCGGCAGAGGATCCAGGCGTGAAGGTGATTCTCAACATGCGCAATTTCGGACCTCAGCGCTCGCCGTTTCACGGTTTTCTACAGGCCGAGGGAGACGCAGTCGGCAGTCTTTTTGCCGATCTTCAGGATCCACCGGAGCTGTTTATCGAGATGGTTCGCGAGTGGGAAAAGGGAATTCCGATCGTCGCCGCAATCAAAAGCTCGAGCGACGAGAGCGGACTGATGTATCGGCTGCGCACGGCCTACTATCATCTTGTTGCCAGGCTCACCAATGTCGAGGTGATCGAGCATTTTACGGGCTTTGGCCTTTATGACCGCTCAGTGGTCGAGAAAATCCGCGCGAACTTCCACGATCCATATCCTTACTTTCGCGGGATGATTGCCGAGTTGGGATTGCCGCATACGAAGGTCTTTTATAACCAGAAGCGCCGCGAGCATGGGATAACGAAGAACAATTTTTACTCGCTCTACGACATCGCCATGCTGGGTATCACAAATCTGTCCAAGGTTCCGCTGCGGCTGGTGGTCCTGTGCGGTTTTGTCTGCTCGTTGATCAGCTTTGTGGTGGGTATCTTCTATCTGGCGTACAAGCTGGCGTTTTGGAATAGCTTTACGGTTGGCCAGGCGCCCGTGGTTCTGGGGCTGTTCTTTCTGGGGTCTGTGCAGTTGATCGCGCTGGGCATCATCGGAGAGTATGTCGGTTCGATCCATACGCACGTGCTCAACCGCCCATTGGTGCTCGAAAAGGAAAGGATCAATTTCAAGGCGCACGATTCCAAGTGATACAGAAACCTCCAAAGTCGGCAATGGAATTCCTGCGCTATCTTCTGATTGGCGGATTCAATACCGTCTTCGGATATGGCTTATTTGCGCTGCTCAACTGGGCTTTTACGGGGATGGGCCCTTATAGCTATTTGTATGCGGCCGTACTCGCGAATCCGATTGCCATCACGGTGGCGTTTCTGGGATACAAGTGGTTTGTCTTCCGCACGCGAGGTAACTACCTGACTGAATGGATTCGATGCATGGGCGTTTATTCGAGTACCATGCTGATCGGCCTGGCCGGTTTGTCTGTGCTGGTGCCGATTCTGCGCCGAGTTCTAAGCAGCCCCCCGCAGGCACCTTATCTTGCGGCTGCCATCATGACGTGCGTGACCGTGCTTGTCGGCTTCCTTGGACACAGAAATTTCTCGTTCCGGATGAAAGTCTGAAGAAAGAAAGGTTGAAGAGCGCACGCATGGGATGCCCACGCGCGTCGCGCAAGGCAGTCATTACACGACTTCAGCCTCGGCATCGCCCAGATCGCTGCCATCGACCCCATCTGCCAGCCGGATCAGACGGTGCAGGTAGGCCCTGGAAATGCTGAGACTGCGGGCCGCCTGGCTCTTGTTGCCATTATTTTCGCGAATCGCGGTCTCGGCCAACTTTACCTTGTAGTCGCGAATCAGGTCTTCGAAAGAGCCGTTTGAATCGTAATCGCGAATGCTGACAACGTTCGCTGCCGGCGCGCGGAAGGGCAGATCTTCCACGCGAATCGCTATCCCGGTAGCGAGAATGGTGGCAGTCTGAATGACGTTTTCCAGCTCGCGGACGTTGCCATTCCATGGCTGACGCTGGAGCAGGCGAATCGCGTTCGGTTCAATGCGGGAGACAGGCTTCTTGAACATTTGCGCATATTGACGAACGTAGTGCCCGGCGATGGCCGGGATGTCCTCCGGATGCTCGCGCAAGGCTGGAGCACTTACGCGAACGACATTGATGCGATAGTAGAGATCTTCGCGAAACTCGCCGCTGGCGACCATTTTCTCCAGATTCTTGTGGGTTGCGAAGATCACTCGCGCGCGCATCGGGATGAGACGGCTGCTTCCGAGACGGCAGAACTCCCGCTCCTGCAAGACCCGCAAAAGCATTACCTGGGCGTGCATGGTGAGATCGCCAATCTCATCAAGAAACAGGGTACCGCTGCCGGCCTCTTCAAAGTAGCCTTTGCGTGCCCCAATGGTGCCTGTAAAGGCACCTTTCTCGTGCCCGAACATCTCTGCTTCCAGCAGCGTCTCGGGAATTGCGCCGGCTGAGACAGCCACGAACGGGGCGTGGGACCGGCTTCCCAGCCGGTGAATGGCCCGGGCAATCAGCTCCTTGCCCGTTCCGCTTTCCCCAGTAATTAGCACCGAGGCATTGAGATTTGCCACGGAATTAATAAGGCGAAAAACCTGCTGCATTTGGGGGCTCGAGCCCACCAGCTGGTCGCAGCGGTTGGTTTCGTTTTCAGGCACGTCCGCATCCTGCTCGATGAGTCGGCTGCCGGCATTCGCATATGCCCTGCGCAAAATGGTCTCTATGTGCTGAAGAGAGGATCGACGGTTGAAAAAGTCCAGCGCACCACCCTCCACCAGCTCGATGGCGACAGTCCGCAGGCCTTCGTCGGCGATGATGACCGTGTTCATTCCGGATGCAATGATCCGCTTGAAGCAGTCAATGCGTTGAGGAAGGGGCTCTCTATTCGATCTCAAATCGAGAAGAACCAGGTCGAATTTCGCTGCGGAGATGAGGTCGGAGTTACAGTCTTCCTCGGGCTCAAGTTGAACTCTCAGATCCTTCGGGAGAGAAGAAGAGAGGAGCGATTGGAGAGTGCTGTCTTCGGAATACACGCCGATGCGCATTAGAATGTTCCCCGCACTTCTGGGCCCAAATGTCCACGAACCTGATAAAACACGCAACTATCCGAGCTCCGCTCGATGGATCCGGAGCCAAAATCGTTCGTGGCTTTAATCGGGCTTATGCGAGTATTATGGTTTTCCATTCTCCATGTGTCAACGAAGAGGCTAACGAAAGTCACCGCGCGTCATATTACTAAAGGCTGGAAACTCAGGTTGTAATCTGATGAATGTACCTCAATATAATCAATAGGTTACGTACATTCGTGGTGGAAACGGAGTTCCGTGCTGCAGCTCGTTCAGCCCCGTGCCGCAGGATTGCGGGTGCAATGGGCATTCCGCCTCGGGGCGCTGTCCATTGCGCGGCCTACTCAAAAGAGTGGGCAAGTTGTTGTCCTGCATGGGCTTGCAATCGGGATGGCCTGCGGATATATCCTGCCAGCTACACTTTTGTGAAAATACTGTACGCAAATGTATACATCCATTTCATTTCGGGACAATTTCAAAGATGGAATCCGGCTAACTTATACAAACAATTGGTTGAGCGGCTCGTTTGCACCCTTTACAGTTGCCGATGCCGATCAAACGCCTGGAAGGTGGCTTCGATTCTATCGGTGACGACACGAGCCCAAGAGTAAACCCCATCGGCGCTCGCGCACAGGCCGATGGGGTTCAGTTTGATCCGGAGAGCTGAGATTTCTATCGGGCGAATTATTCTCCGCCGATCCATTCAACAAGCTCGGCGGCGATTGCGTCGGGGCTCATGTCTTTGACCACTCGCGTCGTTCTCTGCTGTTTGGGCAGAGCGGTGGAGAGATAGCGAAGGCTGTTCGACGCCAGCGCGGTTGGCTTGGCTTTTTGCAAGGCCGGCATGATGGTGCGCATGTTGGCCATGCCAACTTGCGGGTTGTTGCGAGGCTCGGCGAGGTTGCCAGTAGCCCATCCCAGGACCGCCGGCGTATCTGCGCAGACGGAGACCTGATGCTTGCCGCCCTCAACGCGCTCGAGAACTTCAAAGGACCCGTCCTCGCGGAAGCTGATCTCGTCCACACCCTGGAACTGCTCGGTAATGCCCAGTCGTTCGCCAACGAGTTGCAGGGTGACGCCTGCTCCGCGCGACGCGGACTCCCAGCCGCCGAAGAGGAGCATGCGGCTGCGGTCGAGGCCGGGAAGGGCGGCGATGGTTTCGGCCAATACTGCAGCGGTTGAATGCGCGTCCGGAAATCCGCCGATGGGGCCATCGATCGGAACCAACTCGAATGCAACCTTCTGCGCCACGGTCATCATGACCTGTTGCAACTTGGCTTTGGGGCCGAGCGAGACCAACCAGACCTTGCTGCCGGGATTCTTGGCGGCCAATGCGCCCGCTTCATAGAGCGCGCTGGCTGCCCAGGGATCGAGGACCGCGGGGAGAACCGTTTCGTTCTTGATTCCGGGACCGTTGGGGGTCGCGACGGGCTCCAGGGTTTGTAGCGGATCGGGAACGATTCCCGCGCAGACGACGATGTGCAGTGGTTGTGCCATTGTGGCTTCTTATCCTCTGTTGTTGCAAAAATCTCTTGCGTGCCCAAAGTTGTTTGGCCCGGTGTGCGCTTTGTGATTCGGGCACTCAGATGATGCCTTATAGGGAGCCTTCGAACAAAGTTTCGCCCTGATGTCGCTTTTCCTCGAGGGCTAAAGCCCCAGAATCATTCCGTGGCCTTTAGCGGCACGGCTAAACAGGCTGCGGAAAAAGGCCCGAAATCGAGTGAATCGCTGGAATGAGCCTAGCAGGGGCTAAAGCCCACGACTCATTCTAATGGCTTTATCGGCACGACTAAAGTCATGCCCTGTTACAAAGCCACCCGGATTTGCGTTTTTCCCCAGCCTGTGGTGGCCTCTGTTCACTCCGCAGAATTCTGTCTTCAACCGCTGTACTAGTTTATCGCCAAGGGTTGCCGGCTGCGAAAGGTCTAGTTCTCCGCGGAATGCAATCCGCCCGAACCGGCGCGGAATTCAATGTTGGTGTGGATGCCGTCGGGGGATTGTCCGCAGTTCCATAGGCAACCGCCGCAGTGGACGCATTTTTCCCGTTCAAAGGCGGGAAGACCATCTTCGCCTTCGGTGATGGCCTGGCCGGAGCACATGGCCACACAGGTCTTCTCCGGGCAAACAATACAAAGATCGCGATCACGGAAAGTCACATGGTCTGCAAAGCCGGGCATAGCCTGCACCTTGCCACCCATCAGCAGGGCATCCTGCTGGGTGACGAGGAGGCGACCATCGAATTCGATTTCAGGCCATCCGCGGGCGCTGAGCAGGGCATCGTGGAGAGGGCGGCCATCGGCAAGCGCGATCCCGGCGGCCTTATTGCGTTTCAATCTTTCAGGAGATTTCGAGGGAAATGGGCGGATCTGCTTGTGTGCAGGAGGGATATGCGCAGCAAGAGAGAGTTTTCCGCCGGTAAGGCCGGCGAGGGCCATGCCGATCATGCCCTTGACCATCCCGGACTGGAAGCCGTTACGGGCATTTTGCGCTTCGCGAGATTCGGCCTCGATCCAACTGGCACGCCGCCGCGCTTCGTAGGTGGAGGCGAGATTCTCGTGAGTGAAAGGCTTGCCGGCACGAAGCAGCTCAATGACGGACTCTCCCAGTTGAATACCCGTCGTCCATGCTTCGTCCACGCCGGATCCGGTAAGCATGTTGGTGGAGCCGGAGCCCTCGCCGATGCGGGCAAAGCCATCGCCGCTGAGAAACGGTTCTCCGTGGCGGCCGGACTCCTCCAGCGATTTGGCGCCCCAACTGCGCAGGGTCCCGTCCTTGAGAACCTTCCACAGAACGGGGTGCTGGATGTAGTGCTGCAAATAGCGATAAGCAGTGCGCGACGGATCGCTCATCCAGGAGGGGACGAAGATGCCGACCGATACCAGGCGATCAGGATGAACATAAAGGAAGCCAAAGATCTCCGGTTCAGGATAGCCAAAGGTGTGCCAGACGATTCCGGGCTTCAACTCGGAGCCCTCTGGCAACTCGATGACCATCTTCATGCCCATGGCCCATTCGCTTTTGGCGTGTCCCTTTGGCAACCCCAGCTTGCGGTCGAGTGCCTGGCCGACCGCTCCGACCGGACCATCTCCGACGACGGTCAACTGGGCACGCACGTCCATTCCGGCCATGAACCCATCGGTGGGCGCACCTGATTTCTCTACGCCCTGATCGGCAAGCCGCAAACCTTCGACTTTGCCGCCGGAGAAAATGGGACCGGCCACCGGGCTGCCGGGCCATATCTGGACCAGGCCGCTGGCCATCAGTTGCGAACCTACCCACTGATTGAACTGGCCCATGGATAAGACGATGCCGCCTTGCTTGTGCAGGAATGCAGGCGTCCAGGGGAGTTCGAATGCGTGGTCTTTGACGCCGGCGAGGCTGCCTGACGTCTTCAGCAATGCGTCCCCAAAACGCAAGAGCGCGGAGCGCCGGCTGGCGCCGATGGGATCCAGAAGATAGAAGACACGTTCCTGGTCCACAGCGGCAGCCATGGGAATATCGGAGAGATTCAGGTCGGGAAAGCTCGCTCGAATGCCGCGAGCGCGAGTGACGACCCCGCTGACGCCGGAGGAGATGTCGTCGGCGCGCTCATAGCAGAGGATCTGCAGGGGCATTCCGGGCATGACCTTGCTTTCGAAGGCAGGGTCGGCGGGGTTGGCGGTCCAGGCCTGATTGAGGGTGGTCAGGAAGCCGCCCATGGCCGGACCGAAGCCCGCACAGGCGATATCCACTTCCATCGATTGGCGCTCGAAATCCGTTGCCGGATCCGGGGCGGGGAGTAAATCCGAGGAAGCCGTTTCATCCATCATCGTGCAAGTCTCCAGAAGAATGAGGCGTTCCGCTAGGGCGGAGCTGCCTTCAAAGTGGAAATGCAGTTTCCCATCCTAGTACCGTGCACCGGAAGCTTGTGCTTTCCCAGGTGCCCAAAAGCGAGGCACCTGGGGCACCCAGAGAGTACTTATGCGCCCGGAAAGCACCAATGTATTCGGTCGATTTACGCAGGCCCAGCCATGGGATAGTCCAACGCCTCGGGGATCATCACCTTGCTCACGGTATTTGCAGCGCGATCCTTGGCAAGGCGCGAGCCGCTCAGGCAAGTGGTCAGTTTGTTTTGCAGCCGCAGGAACTCGGCCGATCCCGCGCAACCGGCGCATGGGCCCGCCTTCTGCGGATGAGTTCCGTCGGCAGCGAGGACGTCGAAGGCCATTGCGGAGATTCCCGGCATGGTTTCCTCGTACTCTTCCAGTTCGCTGGCAAGGAAGCAAGCGCGATGCTCTTCTTCGTCCCAGGAGGGATGGCAGTTGTATCCGAAGACCAGTTCCGCGCAGATGCGGGAGATTTCCCCGGCAGCCTGTGCGGCTTGCACATGGCACAGGTCGCTGAAGAACTGAATGGTGCCCGTCAAGCCTTCCGAGACGACCGCGTCGTAGGCTCCCTTGGCTTCGAGTTCAAGTACGTCGAGGATCTGCCAGCGCGAAGCGAGCAGCCAGCAAAGCGCATCCGCAAGTGGGAAGGTCACGCCTTGGCGCTGCCCATGGTAGAGCTTGGCGCCAGCGGGGTCGGTGGCTTTTTGCAGGTGATTCAGCGTCCACAGCCAGATATTCATGGCAGAAGCCAGGGTGCATGCCCCGGTCCCGGGATGTTCGCTGGCGATGCGGCGCATCTCCAGGGTCCAGGCGCGGAACTGGGCAAGGAAGACTTCGGAAGTCATGGTGACGGTCAACTGGCGGCGTTGCACGGCCTCCGGGCCTTCATAGGTTGCTTCCAGTTGGGCATCCATCCATTTGTTGGGGATGAATCCGGGGCAGTCCTCTGTGATCCCGTAGCCTCCCATCAAACTGACCGCCTCGCGCAGCACGTTGGTGCCATGTCCGGTGTTCCATAGTTTGGTGGCGGGGCAAAGGACATTGGCTTCCGTGTCGCGCACCAGGAAGTCCACCAGCGGGTCGGCGGCAAGCTCGGTGCGGCGCGGATCGTCGGGACGGAGAGAGAACATTTCCACGGCGAGTTTCTCGGACTCTTTGAGCGCTTTCATTTCCGCGCGGCCACCCGCGATGCCGCGCTCGAGAAGGATGGCATTCTTCTGTTTCTCGACCGGATCCAGATCGTCAAACGCGCGGGAAGTGGCAAAGCCCAGAGAGGCCGCAGCCTCGCCCGTGGCCCAGATATCGACCAGACGGTGAAGAGCATCTTCGCGCTGCTGGATTCCTTGCTCGTAGCGGATGCTGCCGGGCCTGGCGCCTTCTGCGCCGCGGAAGCGCTCGCGCTGGTAGCGAATCACTGGCTCGACCGCCGAGAGCAGTTTTGCGGCGGTCATCAGGCCGACGGTTACTCGGGTGCGCTTGAAGACAGCTTCGAGAATTTCGCTGTGGTTGTAGTTCGGGACAATCACTCCGTCCTTGACGGTGTAGCCGCCGACAATGCGGCTGGCGGGAACCTTCAGGTTGAAGATCGGGTCCCCGGTGGAGGAGAGCTGATGGACAAGCTTCTTGGTCGGCGTTCCGTGATCAAAAGTGCCCTCGTCACCTTCTTCGAGAATGATGACGCAGCTTCCCTTGATGCGCTCGTCGTCGGTGTTCACCGCCGCGGTGACAAAGTTGGCAAAGGCGATGTTGGTGATGAAACGGCCACGCTTGTCAACCTGCAGCCAGGGCTCTTCGCCTTCGGTCCAGTCCGCGACCCGGACCTTGCCGCTGAGAATGCCCGTGTCAACACCGACATAGGGGATGGGCTCGGTAAGCACAAATGCGCCGCGCCATGGCTTACGATCTTCGCCAGGTTGGGGCGGGGCACAAAGGCTCTTGTAGCGCAACACCTGTTCTGCTGTTCCGCGCTCATGAATGGGAGCCAGGGCGAGGAAGCCCGCCAGGCTGCCCGTCGCAGCCCCACCGTCTACCCAGGCCAGTTCGAATGCAGCCAAAGAGAGCGCAAGATTCTTGGGTCCGGAGATGAATCCGCCTTCTTCCGGCTCCATGAATGCGGCGGTGATTCCGGAGTTGTCGAATTCCTCGAGCATGGCATTCTTGGCCGGAGTCCATTCGTGGTTGTTGCGCTCGCCGGCGGCCACCAGGCGGGCGATTATTCCACGCGCGACGCCGCGGGCCGACTGAACGAACATCTGCAAATCGAAGCGGTCGGCGAAGCGCCATTGGATCTGACGGACCGCATCTCCGGGGAGAGTGCGCATTATCTGGGATTCAAGTACCGCAGGAGTGGCCATTCGGAATTCCTCAAGTAGCGCAGATATTGTCCAAGACGCAGGTCACAACGGCAAGTGACACGCATCACTTCCGACTCGCCGAAGCCGGGTCTGGCTCGATAACTACGAGGGCTCCGCTACAGGAGGAGAGGCGGTCTCGCGCATTGCCGCCAAAGCAGCGTCGAGACACTTGTTTTGCTTGCTCCGGATAGCGCATGTGCGCTGGGTTCGCTCATCCTGCTTACAAAACCGGGCGTTTATCCCCATTCGCGCGCTGTGACACCTATCACTGCGGGCAGAGGGTGGGATGGAATCATCTGAAGAGCGTAAGTAGATCACGGCTTGGTGTGCAAGATTCACAACTGCCCCGTCCACGGGACAAGGGGAAGGTGTGTGTCGGCAATACGCGAGCCCGGAGAGGAAGCGGAAGCTGCTTGCCTCACGGAGAAAGAAGACGGCAGGATGGCCGAAGCCGCAAGTGTAACAGAACACTCAATCACTGGACCGATGGGGCGTGCTACGCGTCCGGACGCTCGACACTTCTTGAGACATGCAACAAGGATAACGCGCGCGGTTCTGACGGCTGTGGGCTACATCTTTCTGGTGTCTGCCGCAGCTTCAGGCAAGCTCTACGCGGAAGCGGATTGCCTGACCTGCCATGCAGACCAGTCGATGCAGGATGCCGCGGGGCATAGCATCTCGGTGGATGGGGCCAAGTTTGGCAAGAGTATTCATGGCTCACTGAAATGCGGCGATTGCCACACGGACATCAAAGACTACCCGCACCCAGAGCCTCTTAAGAAGGTGCAATGCAGCACGTGTCACGCCGACCAGGCTTCCGGTTTGGCTGGAAGCGTGCACGCCGATAAAGCGGATCATCCCTGCACCAGTTGCCATGGGGATGCGCACAGCATCTTCCCCAAGACGGATCCCAGGTCGGCGGTTTATCCGCTGAATATTCCCCGCACCTGCGGCAATTGCCACGGCACCGAGGGAATGGCGAAGAAGCATGGGCTGCCGAGTGTTTATCCGCTGTATATGGATTCGATCCATTGATTCGCGCTGAGCAAGGAAGGCCTGCTGGTAGCTGCGAATTGCACGAGCTGCCACGGATCGCACCATATTTTGAGTCGCAAGGATCCAGCAAGCCCGACCTTCAAGACGAATATCCCAAATACCTGCGGCACCTGCCACGCAAAAATCGCCGACCAGTACATGGCTGGCGCGCACGGCAAGGCCTTGGCGGCCGGCAAGACAACCGTGCCGGTTTGCTCGGACTGCCATACAGCCCACGCCATTCTCCAGCCGACCGCAGATGCATTCCGCATGCAATCCACGCCTATCTGCGGGTCGTGCCACAAGGACAAGTTCTCAACTTACCGGGATACCTTCCACTCGCAGCTGGGTTCGCTGGGCGGCTACGTGCAGACGGCGCGATGCTGGGACTGCCACGGGGCCCACGATGTTCGTCCTGCGTCGGATCCAATGTCCCCGATTGCCGCCGGGAATCTGGTTGCCACTTGCGGCAAGTGCCACGCCCAGGCAAACAAGAGCTTTGTTCAATATCAGCCGCACGCCAATGCGCATGTTCGCAAGATGAACCCGGCCCTGTACTTTATCCGGCTGTTCATGAACCTGCTGCTGGTCGGTACGCTGACGTTCTTTATGATCCACACCATTCTGTGGCTGATCCGTGCGCGCTACGACCAGATCAAGAAGAGATCGGCAGAAGGAGACAAGCATGCCTGATTTGGAGCACACGACAGCAGCGGAGGGGCAATCGGGAGCCGCGGAGCAATCCGGAAGTAAGGAACGCTTCTATATGCGGTTCACGGCCGAGCAGCGTTATCTTCACTTTACTCTGTTCAGTACGTTTCTAGGGTTGGCCGCGACCGGGCTGCCGATGCGTTTTAGCGAGAGCATCTGGGCCAGGCATTTTGCGGCTGCGGTGGGCGGATTCGGTTCCATTCTCTTCTTTCACAAGCTTTGCGCCATTGTCCTGAGCCTGGCGTTCCTGATTCACCTGAAGGACCTTTTCACCCGTGCGTTCATTCGCCACGAAAAGGGCATCTTCTGGGGTAATACTTCCATGGTGGCGAACTGGAAGGACGCCAAGGATCTGTTCGGACACCTTCGCTGGTTTGTCGGACTGGGACCGAAGCCGCAGTTTGAGCGCTATGCGTACTGGGAGAAGTTCGATTATTGGGCGGTCTTCTGGGGAATGATCGTAATCGGCTTTTCGGGGTATGCGATGTGGTTTGCCCCATTCTTCGCGCGATTCCTTCCCGGCTGGGCATTGAACGCCGCGTTGGTGATTCATAGCGAAGAGGGGCTGCTGGCGATTCTGTTCATCTTCTCCATTCATTTCGTCAACACTCACCTGCGCCCGGACAGCTTTCCGATGGATATGGTTGTCTTTACCGGCGTGGAAAGCGAAGAGGAATTCAAGCATAAGCGGTCGCTCGAATATGCCCGACTGGCGAAGACGGGCAAGCTCGAAGCGAAGCTGGCGGCTGCGCCGCAAACCTGGCAGGTGCACATTTCGAAGATTGTTGGATTCACGGCGATCTTCATTGGGCTTTTGCTCCTAGTACTTACCTTGAGCGCCTACTTTATCTAGACGATTCAACGGTAGGTATATCGATATCGAGATGGAGCGTATTCTTCCGGGCCTTCACATCAGGGCCCGGAGGAATATGTATCTATTTCGGACGGTCGAATCACCGCATCCTGCGCGCCGATACAGTTCAGTGTGACTCTTGTCACGGCGGGAAGCGACAGTATGAAATCACATCATCTGGTGAAAAAAACGTCCAAGATTCTGCTTTCTACGGTTTCGCTGGTTTTTCTTGCCGGGTCCTTTACTGCCTATGCGGAACACAAGCCGAAGGACAGCGACTGCCTCTCTTGCCATTCCGATTCGACGCTGACAAAGGAAGTGAACGGCAAAACGGTCAGCCTGTGCGTCGACCAGAAGAAGCTTGCCGGATCCATTCACGGATCCATGTTCGCCTGTGTCGATTGCCACAAGGATGTGACCGAGGCCGCCCATACCAGCACTCCCAAAAAGGTGCTATGCGCGGACTGCCACGCCGATGCGCAGGCAGCCTATTCTCACAGCCTGCATGCGAAACCCGGGAAGGACGGCGCTGCGTCGATTGCCAACTGCAACGACTGCCACGGCGGCGCCCACGAGATTCTGGCCGCAGATGACCCCAAATCGCCAGTCAGTCACGGTAATATTCCAGTCACCTGCGGAAGGTGCCACGGGCAGAAGTTCCTGATGGCGTCGGACGGCGAGGGCGCTCAGTCGTTTACGTCGTATCAGGAGAGCGTGCACGGACGGGCCATTGAGAAAGGCTCGACCAAGGCCGCGGTTTGTACTGATTGCCATGGTGCGCACGAGATTCTTCCCGCCAACGATTCCAAGTCGCCAATCTACAAGTTCAACGTCCCGCAGACCTGCGGAAAATGCCATACAAAGGTCGCGGATACATTCATGCAGAGCATCCACGGGCAGGGAATTGCCAAGGGTAACGGAATGGCCCCTGTCTGCACGGATTGTCACGGCATTCACTCGATCAAGGCCCACATCGATCCAAATTCATCCGTCTCGGAGCAAAATATTGCGCGTACCACCTGCGCGCGGTGCCACGAGGGTGTACGGCTGTCTCAGGAGTATGGCGTAGCCGGTAATAGGGTGTCGACTTACATGGACAGCTACCACGGACTGGCTTCCAAGAACGGCTCCGCGGTGGTGGCCAACTGCGCCAGTTGCCATGGCGTGCATAACATCCTGCCTTCGAGCGATCCGCGCTCCACCATCAACAAGGCAAACTTGGACGAGACCTGCGGCAAGTGCCACAAGGGCGTGACGCAGAAGTTTACGCAAAACAAGGTGCACATGGATGGCGCGTCCAAGGATATGGGCATTATTGCCACGCGCTGGGTGAGGTGGTTTTACCTGCTGCTGATCTTCGCGGTGATTGGCGGCATGTTCCTGCATAACGCGATCATCTGGCGCAGCAAGGCCGTGCGTCGTCGGGGGATGCAAAATCCCATGATGGTCCGCATGACGACCAACCAGCGCTGGCAGCATCTGATCCTCCTCACCAGTTTCATCGTGTTGGTGATCACCGGATTCGCGCTCAAGTTCCCCAACTCCACACTGGCTTCCTTGCTAGGAGACAGCGAGAAACTGCGCAGCATCATTCATCGCATCGCAGGCGTGATCCTGATGGGTGCGGGTGTGTACCACGTCTTCTACCTGATGGTGGCCCGTGAAGGACGCCGCCTGATCTGGGATCTGGCGCCCAGGCCAAAGGATGCTGTCGATGCGTTCAAGGCTATGCGCTATTACCTGCACTTGAGCACCGAGAAACCACGATTTGGCCGCTTCACCTACGGGGAGAAAGCCGAATACTGGGCTCTGGTCTGGGGCACTGCGCTGATGGCGCTGACCGGCGTCATGCTGTGGGCGAAGGTATCGGTAGGCAATCTGCTGGCGCGTTGGTGGGTCGACGTGGCTACCACGGTCCATTACTACGAGGCAATCCTGGCGACTCTGGCGATCATTGTCTGGCACTTCTACCAGGTCTTCCTGGACCCGGATGTTTATCCGATGAACTGGGCATGGTGGGACGGCAAGATGCCCGTGGAACAATATCGCCACGAGCATGAACTGGACACCGAGGCCCTGGCCGAAGCAGACGCGAATGCCAAGGCGGCTGCGGAAGATGAAGCGGAGTCTGGCGAGAAAGAGTAAGGCGCAACGATCCCGAACAAACAGAACAGCCGACGGTTTACTACACCGCCGGCTGTTCTGTTTGGTTTCTGAGGGCCAGTTGAAGCCGGCTTTGAAAGGGCGCGGATTTAGCCGTGCCACATGTGCAACAGAATGAACATGGCCCTCAGGCCCGGAGGGAATTGAATCTATTTAGAATCAATTCCTCACGGCGCCAAACGGGATATGGAAAAGACGGCATTCCGCAGACTTACTCGAAATACATCCCTCAGGGGCTGAAGCCGTGCCCTTTCAAAACACTTGGCAGAGCATCCTATCTATTCAAGCGCTCAAATCCGCCAGTTGTCGGCGCGCCAGTTCTTGATCTGTTCTTTGATTTGCTTGCGACTGAGATTCTCTTCCAGCGCGCGCCTGGCCAGTTCGACGACTTCGTCATCGGAGGCGAAACGGAGTCCGATCAACTGGTCTTCACTCAGGCGGAGAAGGTCCTTCTGAAAACCGACCGGCGCCAGGGCTTGCAGTCGCAGTCGCTCTTCGAGGCGGATGACGCGGTCTTGCACCTTCAGCGGGTAGGTGCGAACCCTCGCCCAGAGGATAAAGACCGCCAGCGAAAGAACCACAGCCCATGCGGAGGCGAAGTGGAAACTGTCAGTCCGAATCACGTGATACAGGTGACAAATTGAATAGATAAGGTTGAGAACCAGAACAGCAAACAGAACGAAATGGAAGGAGGGATCCAACCTTCCATGATTCTTGAGATTCTGAGGGACTTTTTCACTCATGAGACACCTTGCTTTTCTGCAGGCCGAAGTTGGTTGCCGTGGTGAATTCAGATTCTGATGAATTGAATTCGGCAGCGCCGGGGGCCTGCGAACTCGCGCTGACAGGATTCTCCTTGGGGGAGGAGGCGGCTGTCAATGCCGGTTCGGGCAGCTCTGTCACAACAGGCGCGGGGCGACCCAGCGCAGCGAGAGTTTGCGGAGAGAGCTTCTGGGGATCTTTGGGAATGAAATGGACACGGCCGCGCAACCCATAATCTACGACGATTCCGAGAGCAATATAGGGATTGGTCAGGGCAATCGGTATTGCATACGACGTGGTAGCCAGAGATTCCGCCACGTTCTTGTTCGAACGGCTGAAGCGGCGGTAGCCGGGGACCTGGGGAATCTCGAAGACGGTCAACTGGACTCCGCGATTCTCGCGCGAATAGTGGACCAGTTTGTAGGCGATTTGCTTGGGAGTTGTCATTCCGGCGTCTGGGAAGAAGCTGCGCGGAAATGCGCCGGGAAAATAAGTATTGAGGACTTTGCGCGCGAAGTCGGCACAGTTGTTGTAGATCAGGTCGAAGTGGGAGCGGTTGGGAACGCCATTCAAGCGGGCGATGAGGGCATCATCTTGCTCTTCTGTTGTGTCGAAACGGAAAGCGTAGATGCGGCGGTCATAGGCTGCGCCTACAAGTTGGGTCCAGCCGCCATGGTAAAGGTTGCCGGGTGGAACATTTCCCAGGCTCAACAGACGGGCCTCATGATAGCGGTTGCTCAACTCGGTCACCGTTCGACGGTCCACACGGTCGGGAACATCCGAAGCGTTTTCAACCGAATAAAGATAGGGTAGGAGCGGAATGGCCACCCAGTCGTATCCGTCGATGCCCTCGTACCGGGAGAGAACAGCGCCCAACTCTCCGGGGTGGCAGCGACGCAACGTAACCGGCGTCTCCGCGCAAATACGATCGAAGTAAAGAGCGTTGTGCCCGGTAGGATTGAGAGCGCCAAAGACGCCGTACGGCTCCTCGACGAGGAGCGCCGCCAGTGCACTGGCGTGCAATGAGCCAAAGGAAAGTACTGCCAGCGTTGCGAGTGCAAAGGCGGAACTGCGAAAGATGCAATTCGTGTGCATCGGTCCTCCTGATTCGAAGAAATGCAGGTTCGAAGACAGCGTTGCAAGATCTTGTCCCCTCCTGGGCGGACATTCAGATTTCTGAAAAGCCCCTTGATTTGCAATCTTTTTGTCAAACCCGGCGATCCAGGGAAAGTTGTCTTGCCTCTGTGGGAATGGTGAGGTGGCGAATGAGTCGACGCCATGACGGCTGACAACAGATCGCCAAGTCTGGTAACGTTCTCAGTGCGACCAACCCGGCAGAGCGTGCTGCTGATCAGCCGGGGAGCGCAACCGATGTGAGAGGTTCCGCGTGAATTTACGATCGTTTTTCTTGTTTGCCTTGTTGCCTGCTGCCGCTGTCTCCGCGCAGGTGAGCCTACCCAAAATCCTGACCAGCCATATGGTGGTGCAACGGGAGATGCCGGTGCATGTTTGGGGGTCCGCAGCGCCAGGCGAGCCGGTGAGTGTGAGCTTCAGAGGTGAAACCCGCACGGTGAAGGCGGGAGCACTAGGACGGTGGAGTGTTTTCTTGGGACCTGGCGGGGCGGGCGGCCCGTTCCAGATGGTGATCAAGGGAGTTCCGACGGCTATGGACGGGAGTGCAGCGCCGGAACAGACCATCACCCTCGACGATGTGCTGGTGGGCGATGTTTGGGTGGCCTCGGGGCAATCGAACATGCAGTTCAGGATGTCCCAGGCAGCCACTGCGGCAGCCGACTTGCCGCACGCCGGGATTGACCATATTCGGCTGCTGGAAGTGAAGAATAGGGCATCGGAATACCCGCTGGAGGATTTGGCTGGCGTGACGTTGGACGGGTGGACTGCCTCGACGCCGGAGACCGCGAAAAACTTCTCAGCCGTGGCCTGGTACTTTGCGCGGGATATCGAGCAGAAGGAGCATGTGCCGGTCGGAGTGATCGACTCTACATGGGGCGGCACGGTGGTGGAATCCTGGACGCGTTTGACCGCTCTCGGCGAAGATGCGGCCCTCGCTCCGTTGTTCGTTTCGCGCGGCAAAATGATTGAGCGCCAGGCGGATAACTTGCTGGAGGAAGCTGAGCAAGCAAAGGAGATTGCGACCGCAAAGGCGGCGGGCAAGCCGATTCCGTCCTTTCCGTGGCACCCTTTGCTTGAGATGTGGGCGCCGGGACAGTTGTACAACGGGATGATTGCGCCGCTGACCAAGATGCCGATCCGCGGAGTGATCTGGTACCAGGGTGAAAGCAACAGCGCACTGGAAAGAGCGCCGTTGTATCACCGGATCTTCCGCACCATGATTGAGGACTGGCGGAAGCAGTGGGGCGAAGGCGATTTTCCGTTCCTGTTCGTGCAGATTTCGAACTTCAAGTCCGGCCCGGGCGAGGATTGGGCAGCGCTGCGCGAGCAGCAGGTGAAGACGTTGGAACTGCGGAATACAGCGATGGCCGTGACCATCGATCTCGGCGATCCAGACAACGTACATCCGACTGACAAGGTGGACGTGGGCGATCGGCTTGCCCGCACGGCGCGAGCGGTGAGCTACGGCGAGGCGGTGGAGTACCAGGGACCGGTTTTCCGGCAGGCGACGCCGGAAGGCAGTTCCCTCCGTGTATGGTTCGATCACGCAAGAGGGTTGAACTTCAAGAACGGCGCTGCGACTGGATTTGAGGTTGCCGGAGTTGACGGAAAGTGGGCTGCGGCTACGGCGAAGATCGACGGCACCTCGCTGGTGGTATCAAGCCCGGATATAGCCGAGCCGGTTGCCGTGCGCTACGGATGGGCAAACAGCCCGGAGTGTCACTTGTACAACAGCGAAGGACTGCCGGCGTCGCCGTTTGTTTCCAGGGAATAGGGATCAGGGAACAGGGAACAGGGGTCAGAGAACGCAAGGCAGGGAATAGGGAATAGGGAGTAGCCGGTTGGGGGCGCCACGGAGCCTAATCCGTCGTTGATTTCTACTCCCTGTTCCCTGATCCCTGCCTTATCCGTGTTGCGGGACCACGATGGTGGTTTCAAAGATCTCGATCAGGCCGGTGCCGGTGCGTTTCTGCAACTCGGGCAGGATGGCATCGACTTTTTCGCGGGTTTCGATGAACTGGACCAGGATCGGCAGGTGGTCGCTGATCTCGAGAATGTGGGCGGAATGCAGACGGTGCTTTGCTCCGAAGCCCGCGACTCCCTTGATGACCGTTGCGCCGGCAATGCCGCTGTGAAAGAGGAAATCGAGAACGCTAGTGTAGACCGGAACTCCGTGGAGCTTGGCTCCGTCGCTCAAATAGACAGTCACTTTCACGGCCTTGCCTGTGGTCAGCATGGGCTCTCCTTATCGTGCTGGAGGAACAAGGAAGGATTGAAGCACCTTTAAGGGTGAAGGGTCAAGGGCTGGCGACGAGGGACGGAAGATGGTGTTTCAGACAGCGAAGCGGGCGGTTTTCAGATCCGAAAAGCAACCAGTTTGCACCTTCATTGGTGCAAAAAACAGCTAGGCGCGAGCAGGCCGTGAACCATTAAGATGATTTTTATCTTTCATTTACGGACAAAACTTAAAGAGATCGTTGCGTCCAGGTGAAAATCACAGGAGACGTAAAAACAACGTAAGTTGTTCAAATAAAATAAGATGATCGACAATTATGTGGCTTTAAAGCGTACTTTAAGCGCCTTTATGGGCCGCTTCTGCGGAGCATCGGTTATGCGAGCGAAATAGCCGCTACTTAAGGATTGTGCACCAGGCGGGGCTAATTCTCCGCAGCTCTGCGGAGCATTTGGACAGATGGGTTAAAGCACTTCAGCGATGGCCGCTCCGCACCAGGTGGCGGCAAGGCCGAGGATGAGGCTGCCGATGGCGTAGAGAGATGCCAACGCAAAGGCTCCGGAGCGCATGGAGGAGAGGGTTTCCCACTCGTAAGTGGAGAAGGTGCTGTAGGCGCCAATGAAGCCGATGGGGACGAGGAATCGCCAGGCGGGGCTGAGGTCGGCGCGCTTGCCCATGTAGGTGAGGGTGAATCCGATGACCAGACAGGCGGAGAGGTTGACGACCAGGGTTCCGTAGGGAAAGCGGATGCCGGCGCGGCTGGCAATGGTGGACCCAACCCAGTAGCGGGCCACCGATCCGAGGGCTCCTCCGAAGGCGATGAGCAGGTATTTTTGCACGGCGACTCTCCTAGCCTCCCACCTTTTCGGTATGACACGAATCCGCGCAGGCGGGGCACGCAGACTCAGCTTATGAAGTTGTGCAGGGATCGCGCCGGGCATGGCTCACCGACAGGAAACCTGTCAGGAGTCATCATCTGCCGGACCTGACGGAGGGGCAGCGGTTCAGGGTGAACTCCATCACCACGCAGATTTGATTAGAAAGGCAGATTGGGGGCGGTGTCAAACTCGCTCCAGGCCCGAGACATTGACTTACGCCTCAGCTTTGTCTTTCAGATGGACCGTACGATGCATATGGATCATAATGATCATAACGAACGTTGACAGGAGATTGTCATGGTGAGCGAAGTGAGTGCTGTGGTTTTCCGCCAAAATCTGGGCGAGATGCTCAACCAGGTGCAGTATCGCAAGGACAGCATCGTGGTAAGCAAGGACGGCAAGCCGGTCGCCGCCTTGGTGGGCGCCGATCTCTTTGCACGCATTCGCGCGATGCAGGATCGATTCGACCAACTGACAGACCGGATTGCCACTGCCTATGCGGATGTGCCGATCGACCAGGGCTTGGCGGAGATTGATGCCGCAGTCGCGAAGGAACGGCACGGCTGATGGCCGGCTTCCGAGTGGTTCTGGACACCAACGTCCTGGTCTCGGGGCTGGCTTATCCGCAGAGCAATCCTGGGCGCATTCTGGTCGCCTGGCGGCAGGGCGGCATCGAACTCGTGCTCTCGCGATACATTCTGGATGAGCTGGTTCGGGTGCTGCCGCGCTTACCCCGTATAACGATGACACCCGCCGAGATTCGCGATCTTGCAGACAGCTTCTTGTTTAAGGCTGAGATCGTCGAGCCGTCCGAGGATAAAGAAGCGCGTCTGCGCGACGAGAACGACCAGATGATTCTGGGAACGCTGCGCGCGGCCGGTGCGGACTACCTTATTACGGGCGACAAGGATTTGCTGGCGTTAGGCGAGCAATACCCCATCGTTACTCCCGCAGCCTTCTGGGAGCGGCACGGGGATTAAAGCGGTTCATGGCATGTTGAGGACGGTGGCCAACGAAGTGGGTGGAGCGGGTATTCTCCGTGCGGAGGAATCCAGCAAACGATATTCGGCGAAGCGGAACATCGCCCAGAGGGATCTCGTACGTGAAAGGGGGATGCGAAAGAAATGATAAAGACAGGATTAAGGATGTTGGCGGTTTGCGCAGTGGCGGGACTGGCGCTGCAGGCTCAGGCACAGACGGCGGCGAAGTGTTCTGCCTTGCTGCAACTGACGATTCCCGGGGCAAAGATGGAAGTGACCAAGGCGGAACTGGTTCCCGCCGGCCCGGCTCCGCAGATTCCGTATGCAAAGGTGGAGGGCATTCTGCCCGAATTCTGTCGTGTGGAAGGCGTTTTGAACAAGCGCAAAGGGGTGGACGGCCGGGAGTACGGAATCCGCTTTGGCCTGGCGCTGCCGACGGAGTGGAACCACGACTTTTTGATGCAAGGAGGCGGCGGAGCGAACGGCTCGGTGGGATTCCCGCTGGGAGCGATTGCGGCCGGCAAGAAAGTCGGCTTGCAGCGCGGCTTTGCAGTGGCCAGCACGGACACAGGACACGAGGGCGCGGTCTTCGACTTCAGCTTCATGAAGGACGAACAGGCGGCACTGGATTTTGCTTTTGACGCGAGGCACCAAGTGGCTGACGTGGCGAAGCAATTCATTGCCGCCTTCTACGGAAAGCCGGCGGCCTACTCGTATTTCGCAGGCTGCTCCACGGGCGGGCGAGAGGGGATGGTGCTTTCGCAGCGGTATCCAGGGGAGTTCAACGGGATTGTGACCGGCGCGCCGGCGCGGAGGACGGGCTACTCGAACCTGGCCTCGGGACCATGGACAGCGGTGGCCTATAACCAGGCCGCACCCAAGGGGGCAGACGGCAAGCCGCTGACCGGACAGGCCTTTTCAGCCAGCGACCGCAAGCTGGTGATCGATGGGTTCCTGAAGCGCTGCGACGCGCGCGACGGAGTGGTCGACGGGATGGTTTTCGATCCGCTGGGCTGCGATTTCGATCCGAAACAGCTGCAATGCAGCGGCGAGAAGAACGATAGCTGCCTGACGGCGGCGCAGGTGAAGGCCATCGAGACGGCGTTCGGCGGTCCGAAAAACATGCACGGGGACAACGTTTATCCAGGATATCTGTATGACACGGGCATTGCAGTGACCCAGGGGATTCCGGGATTGCTGTCGGTGGGCACGGGACCAAGCCTCTTCGGGTCGCTTAGTACGGATATGACGATTGACGTGGATCAACAGGCTAAGACCGCGGAACAGCCTCTGGTCGATGCTGTCTCGACGAATTTGTCCACTTTTGCCGGGAACGGCGGCAAGCAGATCTTCTATCACGGCGGTAGCGATCCGTGGTTCAGCGCACTGGACACTCTGGGCTACTACAAGGAGATGGCGGCGGCGAACGGCGGGCTGGACAAGGTGGAGGGTTGGAGCCGGTTCTTCTTTGTGCCGGGGATGGGGCACTGCGGTGGTGGTCCGGCGGCACTGGATGAGTTTGACATGCTAGGGCCTATCGTCGACTGGGTGGAGAATGGAATTGCGCCGGAGCAGGTGGTGGCGAGCGGAAGGGCGTTCCCTGGACGGACGCGGCCGTTGTGCGCCTACCCAAAACATGCGCAGTACAAGGGGGCGGGGGATTCGGAGAAGGCGGAGAACTTTGAGTGCAGGTAGTTCGATTTGAGGCTGCAATTGAGAGGAGGATTCGCAAGGGCGGCTGATTTGCGTTCCTGCTTTCCCACCCTTGCCGCGATGGAACTGCGGCAAGGGTGGGGCACCCGGCACCCGGCGTCCGAAGCTGATATTTATCGAATTGGACGCGGGGAACATTGGTGGTAGACTTGCGCCGAGATGAGGTGCAGACGATGGGGGAGGCGGGCGGTCAGGTGGTGCGCAAGCATTTTCGGTTGGATGCAGGGAAGCTGAAACGGGCACAGAAGGCACTGGGGGCTTCCACGGAAACAGAAACCGTGGAAAGAGCGCTTGAACTGGTGATATCGGAAGAGGAGCGGGACCGGGTCACCTGGGAAGCTACGATGAGTTTCCTGAACAGCGGCGTTGAGGTCCGCAACGTGTTCGGCGCGCTGGGCGATTAGGCGATGCCCGTCCTATTCGATTCGTCCGTTTATATCGGAGCGTTGCGCAGTGGTGGCGCGCAAGGGGTGCCCCTGCTGCGCTGGAAGGAAGATTCTCCGCTTTGGCTGCATGCCGTCGTGCTTGAAGAGCTCTATGCCGGAATGACTCCAAGCCAGCATCCTCTCGTCGAGAGGATGGAGCGGGACTTTTCGAATATGCGGAGGATTCTGGTTCCGAATCAAGGGGATTGGGCAAAGAGCGGCAGGATTCTCAACCGAATAGGCGAAAAATACGGTTTTGAGAGTATCGGTAAGTCGCGTCTGACGAACGATGCGCTGATTGCCGTGAGCGCGGCTCGCAGTGGGATCAAAGTGATTACGGCAAATGTCAGGGATTTTGAGCGCTTGACGGAGTTCTGCCCCTTGCAGTTTCACGTTCCAAATTCATAAATTGATCTTGTGTTCTATGGGACTTGCGATCCGGCGGTACCGAAATCAATACTGCCGGATCGTTCAAACGTCCTTAGTTGTGCTTGCCCTTCCACTCGGCGTAGGGACCCTGGAAGTCTTCGATGCCGTCCGCCTTGAAGTTCCACAGGCGGGTGGCGACTTCGTCGATCAGGTCGTGATCGTGGGTGACCAGCAGGACCGTTCCCTCGTAACGCTGGAGGGCGATGTTGAGGGCGTTGATGGCCTCGAGGTCGAGGTGGTTGGTGGGCTCGTCGAAGATGAGAATGTTGGGCTTGGTGAGGATGAGCTTGCAGAAGATGAGACGGGCCTGCTCGCCACCGCTGAGGGCCTTGGTCTGCTTGCCGCCTTCTTCGCCGCGGAAGAGCATCTGGCCGAGAATGCCGCGAATTTCTTCCACGTGCGACTGCGGGTTCCAGCGGTGCAGCCACTCGGCGACGGTGAGGCCGTGCTCGATGAGGGCGGAAACGTCCTGCGGGAAGTAGCCGACCTGCGCCTCGTGGCCCCAGAAGACGGTGCCGTTGTCGAGAGAGAAGTCCTTGTCGGCGAGTCCGGGATAGTTGGAAAGCAGGCTCTTGATCATGGTGGTTTTGCCTGCGCCGTTGCGGCCCATGAGGCAGATCTTCTCGCCACGCATCACGTTCGCGGTGAAACCGTCGATGACTTGATGGCCGCCATAGGCCTTGGAGAGGTGCTTGAGCTCAAGCAGATGCTTGCCGCTGGGGCGCATCTGGTCGAATTTGATGTAGGGGCGCTGGATGTTGGAACGGGCCAGTTCGTTGGTCTGCAGGCGCTCGACTTCCTTGCGGCGACTGGTGACCTGGGTGGAGCGGGTGCCGGCGGCAAAACGGGCGATGAAGTCGTTGAGCTGATCGATCTTTTTTTCGCGCTGGGCGTTCTGGGATTCGAGCGTGGAGCGGATCTGGGTCTTCTGCATCACCATGTCGTCGTAGCCGCCGGTGTAGACAATGATGGTCTGGTAATCGATGTCGGCGGTGTGGGTGGTGACGCTGTTGAGGAAGTGACGGTCGTGGCTGATGACGATGACCGTGCCGTTGTAGCCGTTGAGGAAGTCCTGCAGCCAGTGGATGGATTCCAGATCGAGGTAGTTGGTGGGCTCGTCGAGGAGCAGGGCCTGGGGCTTGCCAAAGAGGGCTTGAGCGAGGAGGACGCGGATCTTCTGGCCGCCCTGGATTTCGCTCATCTTGCGCTCGTGGATATCGTCGGGGATGTCGAGCCCCTGGAGGAGCACGGCGGCGTCGCTTTCGGCTTCGTATCCGTCTTCGTCGCCGATGACGCCTTCGAGCTCTCCGAGGCGCATGCCGTCGGCGTCGGACATTTCGGGCTTTTCGTAGATGCGGTCGCGCTCTTCCATGGCGGCCCAGAGGGGCTTGTTGCCCATGATGACGGTATCGATGACGCGGTAGGCGTCGAAGGCGAACTGGTCTTGCCGGAGGACGCCGAACTTGCGGGGGCGAACGACAGAGCCCTTCTGGGCATCCAGTTCGCCGGTAAGGATCTTCATAAAGGTCGACTTGCCGGATCCGTTGGGACCGGTGAGACCGTAGCGGCGGCCGGGAACGAAGGTGACGCTGACTTCCTCGAAGAGCACCTTCGAGCCGTAGCGCATGGTAACGTTGCTGACACTGAGCATGCTTTTTTCCTATAGGCGGCCCATAGTGAGGTATCGGCTGCCGCAAGCCGCCCAAAACGTCGGATGGACCGAAGATTGGGTCGAATCGCTGAGTTGAGTCTGAGGTTCGGAGGCCCGCGCTTGAGCGGTCGGCCTCTGGGAAATGCTTCCCTTCCAGTTTCTCATAATCTTTGAATGCAGGGTTCTCGAGGCTGTATTCTCTACAAAATATGCCGATAAGGTTGGAACCGTCGGCAACCGGGCATGGCGCTCGATTGTGGATCGGACGCCGTGCAGGGAGAACAAGGGCGGTTCCGATTTTCGTCGATCAAGGGGATAGACATGGACTCTCACCGGTTTGAATCCGGAGAGCTGGAATCCGAATTCGCGGGCAGCCTGCGGGAGCGCCGAGCGCACCCTCGCCTCAGATGCAAAGGGGTGGGCGAGTTCAAAATCCTGCCGGATGGTCCGCGCATCGTGGGGACACTGATCAATCTGAGCCTGGGCGGCTGCTGCATCACAAGCGAGACGAAGATCCCGGCCAAACTGTGGCAGTCGCTTGAAGTGCAGCTGACCGTGCGCGATTTGCGGCTTCGCCTGCCCGCCGAGGTGCGGCGGGTCGACGACGATACAGTGGGCATCCAGTTTCTGGAAGTGAGCAGCCGCAAGGAAGAACAGATCCGCTACCTGATCGACGAACTCCTGGAGATTGGAAAGCTCCGCTTGGCCCATAAAGAAAAGGGAGGGGGAGCGTCGACCGAACCAGCCGATGGATTCGAGATTGAGGACGACATTTATTAAATGGCGAAGGGCCGGGGCATAGCTCCCACTTGGCAGGTCCTCTGAATTCCGTGAGCTATTTTGCGGCGCGACTGAAGCTGGACCACTTCCAAGACGATTTTGGAAGTACATCGACATTTTCAGATGGAGGAGAACGGACGTTCTTTGTTTGCACATTGTATGCAATGTCGACCTGAGCGACCGCATGAATCGCGATTTCCAGTCAGGTAGATGTGGGCTGGTCATGCATTGAATCAGGTATAGAACGGCGTATTGTGATGCCATCCATGGGCGAAGAAAGTGTGTAGACAGGCATCGTTTCCTGAGTCAGGGGGCGTGGAATCCTTCTGGAAATGCAAATGCAGCTTCCCGCTGGGGCTTTCGACACGCAGGTCCTTCGGCTTCCCGTTCGCTACGCTCAGGGTCGCTCAGGATGACGGGGTGCTTTATTGGGTTGTATTTGGATTCAGTACCTTAGAGAAAGGCCATGGTGATGTGATTGACCAGGAAGGCTGCTCCGTAGGCCATGGCGAGCATGTAGAGGAACTGAATGGCAGGCCACTTCCAACTGTTGGTCTCGCGGCGGACGACGGCCATGGTGGAGGTGCATTGCATGGCGAAGGCGAAAAAGATCATCAAGGCCAGCGCGCCACCGAGCGTCATGTCGTGGTGGAGGGCGGTCTGGAGGCTTTGGGAGTGGGTTTCGGCGTCCGCGCCATAGAGCGTGCCCATGGTGCTGACCATGACTTCGCGGGCCAATACGCTGGAGAGCAGTCCGATGCCGATCTTCCAGTTGAAGCCGAGCGGGGCGATGGCGGGCTCAATCAGGTGGCCGAGGCGACCGATGAGACTGTCCGCAAGCTCGGGCGCGGTGACGCCACCGGATGCGGTGGGGATCACAGGCAGGTGAGCCAGAACCCAAAGCGCGAGGGTGACACACAGGATGACGGTGCCTGCCTGGCGCAGAAAGACGCGGGCGCGATCGACGAGGCGCAGGGCCAGCGAGCGCAGGGTGGGCATGCGGTACTGCGGCAACTCCAGGATGAAGGGCGCGTCGTTAGACTTGAGGATGGAACTCTTGAGTAACCAAGCGGTGGTCATGGCACCGGCAAAGCCGGCCACGTAGAGGCTGAGCATGACGATGGTGCGCAGGCCCAGAACGCCGTGCAGGTAGACGGTGTTGGGAATAAATGCCGCTATCAACAACATGTAAACGGGCAGGCGCGCCGAGCAGGTCATGAAGGGCGTGACAAGAATGGTGGCGAAGCGGTCGCGCTTGTTCTCGATGGTGCGGGTGGCCATGATGGCCGGGACGGCGCAGGCGTAGGCCGAGAGGAGGGGAATGAAAGCCTTGCCATTCAGCCCGGTGGTGCGCATGACGCGGTCGGCGATGAGCGCGGCGCGGGCCAGGTAACCGGAGTCTTCGAGGATTCCGATGAAGAGAAAAAGCAACAAGATCTGGGGCAGGAAGACAAGGACCGAAGAGATGCCTTTCCACGCGCCGTCGAGAAGCAGGGACTGAATCCATCCGCTGGGCAGCAGGGGACGGGCGAGATTGGCGATTTGGGCGAGGATGGCTCCGAATCCGTCGGAAAGCGGCTGGCCGACGGCGAAGACGACCTCGAAGACGAGGACAACGACGAAGAGAAAGAGGAGCGGTCCCCAGACGCGGTGGAGCAGAACATCGTCGAGCTTGCGGGTGTTCTCGGCGGAAAGCGGAGCATGGTAGCCGGTACGGTGGCTGATCTGGGCAGCCCAGGTATGGGTGCTGGCCGCATTGCCGAGCACAGGCAGGGAAAGCGGCGATGCGCCGAGTCGCGGCGTCTGGCTGTGCAGGAAGAGGGAGATGGCTTCGAGGCCTGCGCCGGTGACAGCGCTGATGCGGGCCACGGGAGTGCCGAGTTCACGAGCCAACTCGAGGGTGTCGACGGCGCCGCCTCGGGCGTCCATGAGGTCGCTCATGTTGAGCAAGACCAGGGTGGGCAAGCCAAGCGCGAGGACCGGAGCGGCCAGCATCAACTGGCGGGTCAGGTGCAGGGAGTCGAGAACCAGGAGAACGGCATCGGGCCGGGGCGTACCGGGCATGTTGCCGCGCAGCACGTCGATGGAGACGCGGGCATCCTCGGAGTAGGGGTCGAGTGAGTAGATGCCGGGCAGGTCGATGAGGGTGAGGTCATCGCGGCCCACACCGGCCATGAGGCCCATGTGCTGCTCTACGGTGACGCCGGGATAGTTGGCGACCTTCTGGCGGAGTCCGGTGAGGCGATTGAAAAGGGTGGACTTACCGGCGTTGGGAGGGCCGATGAGCACCACCGTCCGCAGCGCTCCCGAGTGCGGCAAAGGAGCGGGAGGGACAAAAGGCGCGGGAGTGCAGCAGCCGCTCATAGGGCGGCCTCAAGCAGAGTCAAGCCGTCAGCTTTGGCCTTTTCGGCCGCTTTTTCAGTGGAAGTGAGAACCTGGATGGCGGCGGCGGTTTCGCGGCGCAGGGCGATTTCCATGCCGTCGATGCCGTAGACAGTGGGATCGCCCGCCGGGGCGCGGCGGAGAACAGTTACGAAGGCGTTGGGAACGAACCCCATGTGCATGAGGTGATTTTGTACGGATTCAGGGAGGTCAAGGGCCACCAGCACCCCCGTCTCGCCAACTTTCAGTTCACTCAACACGCTCAACCGCCAGACTCCGAGACTGCCGAAATTACAGGGCTTAAATTACGACTGTAATGGTCGTAGTTTGAGTATACGATCAGAACGGCCGATGCTGCAAACGCTGGAACGAACCGGATTTGGTCCGAATTCGGGATCCGATTTTGGGCACAGGAGTGCAAACGGGAACGGGGGACTCGTGCTTCCCCTCGTATTCTCCTGGATCCATTGTCTCAATTCATCGGCGGAATGATTGGTTTATATCAGCCGCGAGAGATTCTAGATGTGATTTAAATCACCATATTGGGGATTTTGCGAAGGCGAGGCTGAAGTGGCGGCTTCATTGGGCTTGGATGGAGCAGGATGCGGAGGTATTTCATGGAGATCCACGAATTCAGGAAAGTTTTATTGGAAGATGCGCCACCGGATGAGTGGGCTGCACCGCTGGCGGCGCTGTGGTGGGACGCGCAAGGGGATTGGGGCCGCGCTCACTCGCTGGTGGACGAACTGGAGAGCAAAGAGGGAATGGCGGTGCATGCGTACCTGCACCGCAAGGAGGGCGCGCTAGGGAATGCCGAATATTGGTATGCGCGGGCGGGGCGGGAGTTTCATCGAACCTCGCTGGAGGAGGAATGGGAGGCGCTGGTGCTGGGCTTGACGGGGGCGGGGGGCTGAGCTTCACGCATCGCATCCAGCCCCCAATCCAGCCCCCAATCCAGCCCCCAAAGGATCGATGGAATTCACCGGGTCGCCACTCGCCTCAAGGAACCTATTCAGAGTCAACGGACGAGGAAAATGTGGCCACTATCCCCGGTCCCCAAAAGCGGGGGACCGGGGGCACCCTCAGCTTGGTTTGGAAAGATCATCGGGACCGTGGACACCCGGCACGACGGAAACAACAGGAGACTGCGGGCTGAAGACCGGCGTTTGTGCATTATATGAATTTAAGTTCATGATATGGGACGCTCATCCCGCCATGTGTCTCTCATCACAGCCGCTTTACCCCCCCGACGGAAGAGACTTGTATCGCGGTTGTGTCGCGCCCGGCCGCTCTATGAGGCAAAACGAATGAGTGAGAAGAAAATGGTTATCCTCGATGGGAATGAGGCAGCTGCCTCGGTAGCCTATCGTCTTTCCGAAGTAGTCGCCATCTACCCGATCACGCCCTCGTCGCCGATGGCGGAATGGGCCGATCAGTGGCTCTCAGAGGGAAAGAAGAACATCTGGGGCGCATCGCCCGTAGTGGAAGAACTTCAGAGCGAGGGCGGCGCTGCTGGCGCGCTACACGGCGCGTTGCAGGCAGGTGCATTCGGCACCACCTTCACGGCCTCCCAAGGCTTGCTGTTGATGATTCCGAACATGTTCAAGATCGCCGGCGAATTGACGCCCGCGACCATGCACGTAACCGCCCGCACCCTGGCCACGCATGCACTTTCGATCTTTGGCGACCACTCGGACGTAATGGCCTGCCGCACGACCGGATGGGCGATGCTGTGCTCGAACTCGGTGCAGGAAGTTGCCGACATGGCGTTGGTGACGCAGATTGCGACGCTGGAATCGCGCATTCCCTTCATCCACTTCTTTGACGGCTTCCGCACTTCACACGAAGTGGGCAAGATTGAACCGATCAGCGATGAGACGATCCGTGCACTGGTGAACGATCAACACATCATCGACTATCGCAAGCGGGCTCTGAGCCCCGACAATCCGATCATTCGCGGGACGGCGCAGAACCCGGATGTATTCTTCCAGGCTCGCGAAGCGTGCACACCTTATCATGCGGCGGTACCCGGCATTGTGCAGGACGTGATGGACAAGGTGGCCAAGCTGATCGGCCGCGCCTATCACCTATTCGATTACTACGGCGCGCCGGATGCGGATCGGGTCATCATCCTGATGGGCTCGGGCGCCGAAGCGGCCGAAGAGGCCGTGGACGCCATGGTGAAGAATGGCGAGAAGGTGGGCATGGTGAAGGTTCGCCTGTTCCGGCCCTTCGACACGTCTGCATTCATCAAGTCGCTGCCTTCGACTGTGAAGAAGATTGCCGTCCTGGATCGCACCAAGGAACCGGGCAGCGCAGGCGAGCCACTCTACCAGGATGTTGTGACTGTTCTGGCGGAGAACGAAGCCACACTGCCGTTCGCGAAGAAGCCGCTGGTTGTGGGCGGGCGCTATGGCCTCTCGTCGAAGGAATTCACTCCGGCGATGGTCAAGGGCATCTTCGACGAATTGGTAAAGGACGCACCGAAGAACCACTTCACGATCGGCATCGACGACGACGTGAGCCACACCAGCCTGAGCTACGATCCGAACTTTTCGACGGAAGATCCGCGGACGGTGCGCGCACTGTTCTACGGTCTGGGCTCCGACGGCACGGTGGGCGCCAACAAGAACTCCATCAAGATCATCGGCAGCGAGACGGACAACTTTGCGCAGGGCTACTTCGTGTATGACTCGAAGAAGTCCGGCTCGATGACTACCTCGCACTTGCGGTTCGGGCCTACGCCGATCCGGTCGACTTATTTGATTACCCGCGCCAGTTTTGTGGCCTGCCACAACTTCAGCTTCCTGGAGAAGATGGACGTTCTGGAAGCGGCGATGCCGGGAGCGGTGTTCCTGCTGAACTCGATTTATTCCGCGGCCGAAGTGTGGGCTCAACTGCCCAAGACCGCGCAGGAAGAGATCATTCGCAAGAAGATCGAATTTTATGTGATCGACGGCTACAAGGTGGCGCGCGATGCAGGGATGGGAAATCGCATCAACACCATCATGCAGACCTGCTTCTTTGCCATCAGCGGCGTTCTGCCCAAGGACGAAGCAATTGCGCAGATCAAGAAGGCCATCAAGAAGACCTACGGCAAGCGCGGCGAAGCGGTTGTGGCAAAGAACTACGAGGCGGTAGACGCGGCGCTGGCGCACTTGGAAAAGGTGGAAGTGCCGACGACGGTCACCTCCGAGTTCGACATTGTAGGCGCGATCTCTCCGAATGCTCCCAAGTTTGTGCACGATGTTCTGGGCCAGATTGCCGGCGGTCATGGCGACCTGCTGCCGGTAAGCGCGATTCCCGCGGGCGGCGCATTCCCGACCGCTACGGCGCAGTACGAAAAGCGCAACATCGCGCAGTTCATTCCGGTGTGGGACAAGGACCTTTGCATCCAGTGCGGCAAGTGCGCCATGGTGTGCCCGCACGCGGTGATCCGCGCCAAGATTTACAGCGAAGAGGCCGCGGCCGGTGCGCCGGAGACCTTTGCGTGGGCCAAGCCGAAGTGGAAGGGCATGGAGCAGGACCGCTATACGCTGCAGATTGCTCCCGAGGATTGCACGGGCTGCGGCGTATGCGTGGATGTGTGCCCGGTGAAGAGCAAGAGCGACGCGAGCAAGAAGGCCATCAACATGGCTCCTCAGGCTCCGCTGCGCGAGACCGAGCGCAAGAACTGGGACTTCTTCCTGAGCCTGCCGGAGGTGGACCGCAGCAAGCTGTCGCACACCGCGGTGAAGGATCTGCAGCTTCTGCAACCGCTGTTCGAGTTCTCGGGCGCGTGCGCGGGTTGCGGTGAAACGGCGTACGTGAAGTTGCTGACGCAACTGTTCGGCGATCGCCTGTATGTCGCGAATGCGACGGGCTGCTCGTCGATCTACGGAGCCAACCTGCCGACCACGCCCTATGCGAAGAATGCGGAAGGCCGTGGACCGACGTGGGCGAACTCGCTGTTCGAGGACAATGCGGAATTCGGCTTCGGCATGCGCATTGCACTGGATCAGCAGAAGGCCTTTGCCGAAACCATTGTGAAGCGCAATGCCTCGGTAATCGGCGATGAACTGGTAACCGCACTGCTGGATTCGCCGCAGAAGAGCGAGACGGAGATCAACGCACAGCGCGAGCGTGTGTTGGCCCTGCGTCAAAAGCTTGCCGGCAACGACTCGTCGGACGCCAAGAACCTGCTGGCGATCGCCGACTCGCTGGTTCGCAAGAGCGTGTGGATTCTGGGTGGAGACGGATGGGCGTATGACATCGGTTTCGGCGGCCTGGATCACGTGCTCGGCTCGGGCAAGAACGTGAACGTGCTGGTGCTGGATACCGAGGTTTACTCGAACACCGGCGGGCAGATGTCGAAGTCGACTCCGCGCGGCGCGGTGGCAAAGTTTGCGGCAAGCGGCAAGAGCAACAGCAAGAAGGATCTGGCGATGGAAGCCGTGAGCTACGGCTCGGTCTATGTGGCCAGGGTTGCGCTGGGCGGCAACGACAGCCACGTGGTGAAGGCCTTCCAAGAGGCCGAAGCGCACGACGGGCCGTCGATCATCCTCGCCTACGCGAGCTGCATTGCACACGGTTACGACCTGGTGCACGGATTGGAACAGCAGAAGCTGGCTGTCCAGTCGGGCTACTGGCCGCTGATGCGTTACAACCCTGGTCTGCGCGAATCGGGCAAGAACCCGTTCCAGCTGGACTCGAAGGCGCCGGCCATCCGGCTGAAGGAATACACCTACCGCGAAGCGCGTTACACCATGCTTGTCCGGAGCAACCCCGAGCTGGCAGCCAAACTGCTTGCGGAAGCGCAGGATGACGTGGAACGCCAGTGGCGCGTATACTCCGGCCGGGCAACGATGCCGGGCCGTGGCGAGACGCCGCACATTGCTCCGCAGGAAGTGAAAGAAGAAACACCCGCAGCGCAGGCTGCCGGAGGCACAGAATGATTGACTTTTCAACCGAATACCTCGGCCTGAAGCTGAGTGGACCGATCGTTGTATCGTCCACTCCGCTTTCGGAGTCGCTGGACAACGTGCGCCGGATGGAAGACTCCGGCGCATCGGCGGTCGTACTCTGCTCGCTGTTTGAAGAGCAGCTGCTGCTGGAGTCCAAGGCGCTGGACGACGATCTGTCGCGTGGTACGGAATCGTTCGCCGAGTCGCTTGGCTACTTGCCCGACCTGACCGACTATCGCATGACGCAGGACGTGTATCTGGATTACCTGCGCAAGGCCAAGGAAGCGGTGAAGATTCCGATTCTGGCCAGCCTCAACGGCGCCACCAAGGGCGGTTGGGTGCGCTACGCGAAGGAGATGGAAGAGGCAGGCGCCGACGCCATCGAACTGAACACCTACGCGCTGGCGACGGACAAGAAGCAGACCTCGGCGGAATTGGAATTGCAGCTTCTGGAACTGGTTGCCGCAGTGGCCAGCGAAGTGAAGGTTCCGGTTTCGGTGAAGCTTTCGCAGTCGTTCACCAGCATTCCGCACCTGGTAGGCCGCCTGGAAGAAGCCGGCGCCAAGGGAGTGGTTCTGTTTAACCGCTTCTATCAGCCGGATTTCGACATCGAGACGCTGGAAGTGCGGCCCACACTGCACTTTTCGACCCCGTCGGAGTTGCTGCCCAGGTTGCACTGGTCTGCGATCCTGTACGGCAATATGAACATCGACCTGGCAGTTTCAGGCGGCGTTCACTCGGCGGAAGATGTGTTGAAGTGCATCATGGCCGGAGCGGGCGTGGCAATGATGTGTTCCGCGCTGCACATTCACGGCATCGAGCACATCGGCCGCGTGCTGGCCGACCTGCGCTATTGGCTGGAGAAGCGCGAATACACTTCGTTGTGGGAAACGCGTGGCTGCTTGAGCCGCCGCTCGGTACCCGACACTTCGGCGTTCGACCGCGGCAACTATATCAAGACGCTCAGCTCCTATAGCCTGCGTCAGACGGTGGCTGCGTTCTAGGACTTCGCGTCCGGCGAATTCTGTTTTCGAAGTATCGAGACGAGGGGTGCCGGCGGGAAGCGAAGTGTAAATCAACGGGAAGTGTTTTTCGAAAGTCCGAAGGCGGTGCACATTGCGTGCAGCCGCCTTCGGACTTTTATGCGCCGGGAGGGGCAGATGTACCGGTCAAATCGCCATTTCTGCTTGCATTTCTTTTGCCCATGTAAGCAATATAGATTACATTTACGACGTGAAGAGCAGCGAGTTCAAGCGGTGGCTGGCAAAGCAAGGCGCGACGTTCTCCCCGGCAAAAGGTTCTCATTTTCATGTATTCCTGAACGGGAAGAAAACGATCATTCCCATGCACCAGAAGGAAATCCCGACAGGGACCGTGGAAGCCATCAAAAAGCAGCTCGGATTGAAGTAGTGGAGGAATCACCATGAAATTCCCCGTCAAGCTCTTGAAAGAACCTGAGGGTGGTTACACTGTGACGTTCCCCGACATCCCGGAAGCAATCACGTGCGGGACCAGCGTTAAAGACGCTTTGCATCACGCCAAAGACGCACTGGAATCTGCGATGGACTTCTATTTCGATGACAGGCGTCCGATTCCTTCTCCATCCAAACCAAAGAAGGGGCAATACCTGGTCGAGCTTCCGCCGAGTGTCGCTGCAAAGGTTTTGCTGTTGAATGAGATGGTCGAGCAAAAAGTGCGGCCGGCTGAATTGGCGCGGCGAATGAAGGTCACGCGGCAAGAGGTGAACCGTCTTACGGATTCCCGCCACGCTACGAAGATTGACGGCATTGCAGCGGCGTTGCAGGTCTTGGGGAAGTCGCTGGAAATCCGGGCGGTGTAGATCAGTAACGGCTCAGGCTCAGTGTCTGTACCAGAGGCGACTCCGATTCATCGAACTGCATGGTTTCCATTGGCCGGAATGTGGAAGCCGTACCTCTGCGCACACCGAGCAGGCTGGCCCCAAGCACAAGGATCATCGCCGCGAATCGAACCGGGGTGGCGAGCAACTCCGTCTCCCACTGCGCCGCTTTTCCGATTACCGGCAAAAGCACGACGGCGCAAGCCCAGAAGGCGAAATGCAGATTCCCCTTTCCCGGCAAATAGGAGCAGGTAAAGGGAATCTTGCGGAAGCTGTAGAGGCAGATCTCGACCAGAATTCCGCCCACGAGTGCTAGCACGAGAAGGTGTTGAGCGACCAATTTCCACGGCAGGAATGCGCATAAGAAAACTCCTGAGCCGATCCACACTGGCAAAACGCCGCAAACAAACATGGCCCGGCGAATGGCGCGAAGATAGGCGGCGGGGGCGTTCAACTCGGTGATGCGGAAGATCCAGTTGGCGGGCAGCGCTATGGGCATGGAAGCCACATTGCGCAGCCCAGCGACGGCCATGCAAAGGATGACGATGCTGCTGGCCAGAATCGGCCCTGCATCCTGGTAGGCTCCCTGCGCAAGCCATCCATTGTTTTTGAAGAGGGCATAGGCGTAGGGGATGGAAAGGGCCATCCCGACGCCATAAAAGAAGCTGAGAATCACGCGGTGGGGGCGGCTGCGGAGCAAGGTGCGCAGGGCAAAGACAGTGATCGCGCCGGTGAGCAAAGCGCTTGCGGGCAGCGGCAGATTCCAACGCCGGGAAGAAGGAAGAATGTCCGGAGCTTCAACGACTTTGTCCAACATGCGGAGATAGAAGAGCAAAAGGGAAGCGCAGGCGCCGCAAAAGACGACTCCCAGCGCGAGGACGGCCCGCTGCGCAAGCTCAGCAAAGACCGGTTGCAATGGGCCGGAAGCTCCGCCGATGACCTGAAAGAGGCCGAGGAACCAGTAGGTGGGCATGTTGAGCGCCGTTGGCGACTGCAGCACGCCGGCTGTCACGCCCCAGGGTTCCATGGCGAAGTCACCGAGCAGCAGGCAGAAGGCCGCGATTTGAATGAAGGCGGAAGCGCGCAGAAAGAGTTGGCGTGGGAGCAATTGCGAGGCAATCCCTTGCAGCGTCAACACCGCGAAGAAAAGGAAGGATCCAGCAGCCAGCATGGAGATCCAGAAGGCCGCGTAGGTGCGGAGAACCGACAGGAATCCGCCGACGGGCACAAGAACGGCCGGCCAGAGGAGGCCGGTGAAGATATTCAGCGCCAAAACCAGCAGAGCCATGGCATAGCCCAGGGCTGCCAACTTGGCGCGGAAGATGGTGCGCGGCTTCACGGGCAAGGGCGCAAGAACCAGCAGGTCGCGCTTGTCGGGAAAGATGGAATCCCAACTGAGGACAGCGAAGAGTCCGACGACCAGCATGGTCAGAGCGAGGAAGAGCCGCTCCATCATCCAGCAGTTGGATTGGTTCCACTGCGCACCATTCAAGATCAGCGGAGCACAGAGAAAGAAGCTCATCGTGGCGAAGATCGAGGCGAGCTGGCCGAGAAGTTTGGTTGGGTCGCCGTCGGCGGAGATCAACTCCAGGTCGACCACGCGAAGCAGAAAGACGCGATAAAGCACGCGAAACTGAGTCTGCTGCATGAGTCCCTCTCAGGCTTGAATCAGATCGGCAATCTGCGTGGACACAGCGCCCGCATCGTGCTCGACGGCCAATTCGGAGAAGATCTCCTCAAGGGAAGAGAGAGACATGAGGGTCTGCAAGTGTTCGATGGAGTCGTCGGCAACCAGTCGAGAGCGATGCAAAATCACGACATGGGAGCAGATGCGCTGGACCGTTTCCAATTCATGGGAACTGAAGAGAATGACCTTGCCGCGCCTGGCCAGTTCCTGAATCAGATTGCGCAGAACCAATGCCGAACCGACATCGAGGCCGGAGAACGGCTCGTCGAGAAGAATGAGATCGGGGTTGTGCAGGAGCGCCGCGATGAGGAGGATTTTTTGCCGCATCCCTTTGGAGTACGAGGAGATGGACAGATCGCGGTCGCCGTGCAGGTTGAGAAGCTGGAGCATCCCGTTCATGCAATCGGCGGAAGATTTGGAAGGCAAGCCGCGTAGCTGTGCAACCATCTCCAGATATTCCATTCCGCTCAGATGGGTGTAGAGGTACGGCTCTTCCGGAACATAGCCCATGCGCCGTCTGAAGCTCATCCAGTCGCGCTGCACGGGCAGGCCGTCGAAGAGGATTTCTCCGCTGTCCTGCTGGATCAGCCCGGTGACCATCTTCATGGTGGTGGACTTGCCCGAGCCGTTGGCTCCGAGATAGCCGGTGACTTCCCCAGGGCGCGCAGTGAAACTCACATCATCCACTGCCGCGATGCTGCTGTACCTCTTGGTGAGATGACGCAGTTCAAGCATGTAAGGGATTGCCTCACTACGGTAGACACCGCGAGGGCGGGAATTGTTCCCGGCAGGGAGTCGCGAGGCTGTTTTCGAATGCTGGAGCCGGTGTCCGCAGCGATGATTCGTTTTTTTCGATTTGCGCGGATCATGCGAAATCTCCTTATTGGGTGCATGAACATCCTGAAATGCGCAGGAAATACAGGCTCGGCGAACAAACTGTTCCCTCTGTGTATTTGGTCACATACAACTATCCCGTTCCCGTACCACAATATGGCTGTGTCACAGGGCCGCGTGGAGGAATTTTCGTGCGGCGCGTCCTCCAACCGTATTCATTCATAAGCCATGGATCAGAGGAGCTAATGACCAATTTCGAGGAGTATCTTGCTGTTCGCCAGTGCCCACAGAGCCCGGTCAAAACGAAAGAAGATCTGGAAGCGTTGATTGTCCGGGTCAAAGCCGCACAACAGAAATTCGCCACGTTCTCACAAAAACAGGTGGACCATATCTTCCGCAGCGCGGCGCTTGCCGCGGCGGACGCCCGGATTCCACTGGCCGAAATGGCAGTGCAGGAGACCGGGATGGGAGTGGTGGAAGACAAGGTGATCAAAAACCACTTTGCCTCGGAATACATCTACAACAAGTACAAGGACGAACGGACCTGCGGCATTTTGAGCGAGGACGATGAAGCAGGCACCATCACCATCGCCGAGCCAGTGGGCTTGATCTGCGGAATTATTCCTACGACCAACCCCACTTCCACTGCGATTTTCAAGACGCTGATCAGCCTGAAGACACGCAATGGCATCATCATCAGCCCGCATCCGCGGGCGCGCAAGTGTACCTGCATTGCGGCGCGGCTGGTGCTGAAGGCGGCCATTGAGGCGGGCGCTCCGGAGGACATCATCGGCTGCATCGATGAACCGACTGTCGAGCTTTCCAACCAATTGATGCGGCATCCGGCGGTGAAGCTGATTCTGGCGACCGGCGGGCCGGGAATGGTGCACGCGGCGTATTCGTCGGGCACGCCGGCGATCGGTGTGGGGGCCGGGAACACCCCGGTGGTTATTGACGAGACCGCCGATCAGACGCGGGCCATTGCTTCGATCCTGATGTCGAAGACCTTCGACAACGGAGTGATTTGCGCCTCCGAGCAGGCGGTGATTGCGGTGGATTCGATTTACGATTCGATCCGCGACCGCTTCTCGCGCCATGGCGGTTACATCCTCAACGCGGAAGAGACCGAGGCCGTACGGCGGATCATCCTGATCGATGGGGCTGTGAACGGGAAGATTGTGGGCCAGGCGGCCCCGAAGATTGCAGAGCTGGCGGGGATCACCGTGCCGGCGACGACCAAGGTGCTGATCGGCGAGGTCTCGGACACAACGGTTACGGAACCCTTTGCTCACGAGAAGCTTTCGACGATCCTCGCACTCTATCGAGCCAAAGACTTCAAGGACGGGGTGAAGATTGCCTCGGAACTGGTGACACTGGGAGGGATAGGCCACACCTCGGTGCTGTATACGGATCAAGATCAGCAGAAACTGCGGGTGGAGTATTTTGGCGAGCACATGAACACCTCGCGCATTCTGATCAATACGCCGTCGTCGCATGGCGGCATTGGCGACCTTTATAACTTCAGCCTGTCTCCGAGCCTGACGCTGGGCTGCGGAAGCTGGGGAGGGAACTCGGTGAGTGAGAACGTGGGACCGAAGCATCTGCTGAACAAGAAGATTGTGGCCAAGCGCGCGGAGAACATGCTGTGGCACAAGCTGCCGGGGTCCATCTATTTCCGCCGTGGCTGCATCCCCGAGGCACTGAAGGAGATGGCCGGCAAGAAACGCGCGCTGGTGGTGACCGACGACTTTCTCTTCCGTAACGGCGTGGCCGACGATTTGATCGAGACGCTGAAGAAGCTGAATCTGGAAGTGGACGTGTTTTCGCAGGTGCAGGCGGATCCGAACCTGAGCACGGTGCGCAAGTGCGTGGAAGTGATGAATGGATTCCAGCCGGACGTGATTGTGGCCTTCGGCGGCGGGTCGCCGATGGATGCGGCCAAGATCGCGTGGGTGATGTACGAGCATCCCGAGGTGGACTTCGAGGACCTGGCCATGCGCTTCATGGACATTCGCAAGCGCATCTACAAGTTCCCGAAGATGGGCGTCAAGGCCAAGCTGATCGCGATTCCCACCACATCGGGTACCGGCTCGGAGGTGACTCCGTTTGCTGTGGTGACCGACGATTCGACGGGCAAGAAGTATCCGATTGCCGATTACGAGCTGACGCCGAACCTGGCGATCATCGATCCGAACCTGGTGATGAACCTGCCCAAGCCGCTGACCGCGTTCGGCGGGGTAGATGCCGTGGTGCACGCACTGGAAGCGTATGTTTCCATCATGGCCAACGAATTCACCGACGGTCAGGCCCTGCAGGCGCTCAAGATGCTGAAGCAATATCTGCCTGCTGCTTACAAGGAAGGCGCAAAGAACCCGATGGCGCGCGAGAAGGTGCACTATGCGGCGACAATCGCGGGGATTGCCTTCGCGAACGCGTTTCTGGGTGCTTGCCACTCGATGGCGCATAAGGTGGGCGCGGCCTTCCATTTGCCGCATGGGTTGTCGAACGCTCTGCTGATCAGCAACGTGATCCGCTATAACGCCAACGACAATCCGACCAAGCAGGCCGCGTTCTCGCAGTACGACCGGCCCAAGGCCAAGTGCCGGTATGCCGAGATTGCCGACCACCTCGGGCTGGGAGGAGCAACAAAGGACGAGAAGGTGGCGAACCTGATTGCCTGGGTCGAGAGTCTGAAGCGGGACTTGGAAATTCCTGGGTCGATCCGCGAAGCCGGAGTGGGGGAAGCAGATTTCCTGGCCAAGCTGGACGGCGTGGCTGTGGACGCCTTTGACGATCAGTGCACCGGCGCCAACCCGCGCTACCCGTTGATCGCAGAGTTCCGCGCGATTCTCATGGACAGCTTCTATGGGAAGCCGTTCGTGGAGTTGACGGAGCGGCCGGAGAACATTGTTGTTGCCGCGACCTCAAAGGCCAAAGCCAAGGTGGATGCAACCGTGCAAGTGAAGGTGATGGAGACGGCGAAGACGAAGTAAGGCAACTGGAAAACGAGTCTCCCACCCTTTCCCGCAAAAGACGCGGGAAAGGATGGGGCACCCACACTGTATTCAGTTGCAGGATCAATAGAGGGCCGAAAGAAGCGCTACGGTGCGCTATATTTGGCGAGTTGGCCCCCGCTGACGCGGGGATCGCAAGTTGGCAGGTTGGCGGCCGCAAGGGGGTGGGATGGCGAGTACGCAAAAGACAGTCGACTACATTCTGGAGCAGATTGCGGGAGCCGGCGAGGTGTCGGCCAGGAAGATGTTTGGGGAGTACGCCGTGTATTTTGGGGAGAAGACGGTCGCTTTGGTCTGCGATAACGAGCTTTTCGTGAAGCAGACCGACGCGGGCAGGGAACTGCTCCCGGATTGCGTCGAGAAGCCTCCGTTTTCTGGAGCCAAACCGTGGTTCTTTATCTCCGGCGAGCTGTGGGAAGACGGGAACTGGCTGACGAAGCTGATCAAAGTGACAGCGGCGCAGCTGCCGGAACCTGCCGCGAAGAAGCCCAAGAAGAAGCGGATTAAATCCTAGCCGAGGGCGGGGAGCCTGTCTGAAATTCCGAAGAGGAAGATGAGGCCGATGCCAAAGCTGTAGACCGCGCCGGTCCAGGCGATGGCGCGATAAAGGCGGGGATGGTGGCCTCCGGCGCTGAATGCGCCGCCCAAAGAGGCGGTCATCAGGGCGTTCATGAAGATCAGGCCCACGGAAAAGGCGAGCAGGCCGAGCATGCCACGCGAAGTTCCGCCCAGATTTGCGGTCAGGAAGAAAAGCGCCAACTGGCTGGGGGTTTCCGCGCCGACGCCGTGAAGGACTCCGATGGCGAAGACCGATTTGCCGGTGTACATCCACTGAAAGCGCGGCGGCTGGGGCGCATGCGGGTTAGCCACGCGGCGGAGCTTCCAGCCAATCCAAAGGATGCCGTTAATGGCGATGGCAAGGCGGCTTTCGATGCGGCCGTGGGCGTGGCCGTGAGCATCCTTGCGGAGGATGCCGGCAACGACGCCAATTCCCAGCACGATGAGGGTGAGGCCGATCAGGCGCTCGGTCCAGTGGTCGAGACCTTCAGGCAGCCCAAGATGCAACTGGAGGACGGCGATGCCGAGGACCGCAACCGTGAAAGCGTGGCCGAGCGCGTAGGTCATCCCGAGACGCAAGCCACTGCGCCAATTACGCTGCACCGCGGTGATGTCGGAAATGGCCGCGAGGTGATCGTAATCGAATCCATGGCGCAGCCCCAGGAGCAGGCAGGAGCCCAAGGCCGCATCGAGTTTCCAGTCGCCCAGCAGGGAAGTCACAAAGAGAAGTATAGAGCAGCAGCTGCACAGGCGTCGTGGGCCGGGGCTTACCCAACCGTTTGCATGGCAAGCGGTATATCGCGGCCGGCAAGGATCGCCTCATAGTAGCGGACATAGTGTGGCACAACCAGCGTGGAGCAGAATCGCTCGCGGGCGGTTGCGCGCGCGGCGTCGCGCATTTCCTCCAGGCGTGGGCGGTCGGCGAGCAGGCTCAAGGCTCCCGCGGCCATCTCTTCGACAGCGCCGAAGGGATAGAGCATGCCGGTGACGCCATGATCGATGAGCTCCGGAACCCCGCCGACGCGGGTGGCGATGGCCGGCACCTTGCAGGCCATGGCCTCCAATGCGGCCAAGCCGAAGGATTCCAGCTCGCTGGGCATCAGCATGAGATCGGCGAGCGGAAGCAGGGTATTGACGCTCTCCTGCTTGCCCATGAAATGAATGCGGTCGTGGATGCCGAGGTCGTGGGCGAGCCATTCCGCGGTGGAGCGGTCGGGGCCGTCGCCGACCAGCACGAGGCGGGCGGGGATTTGCTTAACGACCAAGGCAAAGACCTTGACGGCATCCACCACGCGCTTGACGGGGCGGAAGTTGGAGAGGTGCATCAGAATCGCTTCGCCGGGGCAGGCCAGACGCTTGCGCGCTTCCTGCCGCACATCCTCTTCGAGGGGGGTATAGACGTTGCAGTTGACGAAGTTGTGGATGACTTCGATGGGATTGGTGATGTCGAAATGCTGGATGGTCTCGCGCTTCAGGTAGTTGGAGATGCTTGTGACGCCGTCGCTTTGCTGAATGGCGTAACGGGTGATGGGCAGATAGCTTCGGTCAAGGCCGACGAGGGTGATGTCGGTTCCATGGAGGGTGGTCACGAAGGGGAGATGGCGGCCGCGCGCGGCGAGCATCTGGCGCGCCAGCAGTGCGCTCACCGAGTGGGGAATCGCATAGTGCACGTGAAGCAGGTCAAGGTTATTGAATTCAGCAACTTCCGCCATGCGCGAGGCGAGAGCCAGGTCGTAGGGAGGGAATTCAAAGAGGGGATAGCTGGCGACCGGAACCTCGTGGTAGAAGATTCCGCTGTCGCGTCCGCTGAGCCGGAAGGGCTGGGAATAGGAGATGAAATGCACCTCGTGGCCGAGAGCCGCCAGTTCGATGCCCAGTTCTGTGGCCACCACGCCGGATCCGCCATAGGTGGGGTAGCAGGTAATGCCGATGCGCATATAGACCTCTTAAAACAGGGAACAGGGAATAGGGAACAGGGAACAGGTTTCAGGGCGAAAAGCTAGTTGCGGTCTTTCACTTCAATGAATAATCCTTTGCCGCGCGCCAGGACATTTGCCTCGGTATCCAGGATGGCGGCTTCGACCCAATGCTTGCGGCCCTCACTGCGAATCAGACGGCCCTGGAGACGAATAGGTTTCACGGATGGAACGGGCAGCAGGTAGTCGATTTCCATGTGGCGGGTCATGGAGCGCAGGCCGAGAGCGCGCACGGCCTTACTCATGGTCTCGTCGAGCAGGGTTGCAATGATGCCACCATGTACATAGCCTGCCGGCCCTTCGAATGTGTCGGGGATGACAGGTAAGGAAACGACCAGGCCATCCGGGGCAAGGAAAAAGGAGAGGTGCAGGCCGATGGGGTTGGCGGGTCCGCATCCAAAACAGCGGTTCTGGGCGTCATGGGCCAGTGGGGCAAGGTTCGCTGAAGCGTCGGGCATGGTTCCAGCATATCGAAAAGGGGAAGGCTGGGAAGCCAAAGGCGTTGAAGGGACAGCGGAAGGGAAATATTCGCGAAGACTTTGGCTGCGGGCTGGCATCGAAGGAGCGGAGGGTGTGTTCGATCATGATCGACAGGAGAACTGCAATCAAGCACTTGGGCGCTGCCGCAGGCGCACTTATGTTGGCGGAAAAGCTGAACGCGGGAGGCTTTCCCGACCCCCAAGCGGCTGCGGCCGCCACGCCGACGGCCCCGTTTACGCTGCCGCCGCTGCCTTACGCCTACGATGCGCTGGAACCCAGCATCGACGCGGCAACCATGCATCTACATCACGACAAGCATCACCAGGCTTATGTGAATAATTTGAATGCCGCGGTTGCGGCCCATCCGGAACTTGCTGGCAGAAGCGTGGAAGACCTGGTCGCCAATCTGGCGAGCCTGCCGGAAGACGCACGGACGGCGATCCGCAATCAGGGCGGCGGGCATGCGAACCACTCGCTGTACTGGCTGACGCTGGGCAAGGGCGGCGGTTCGCCGGTGGGCGAACTGGCCAAGGCCATTGATGCGAAGTTCGGGTCGCTCTCAGGATTTCAGGAGAAGCTGACAGCGGCTTCGCTGAGCGTTTTTGGCAGCGGCTGGGCCTGGTTGGTGAAGCTGCCCGACGGAACCGTATCCATCGAGACCAGCGGCAACCAGGACAGTCCTTTGACCACGGGGCACAAGCCCATCCTGGGTGTGGACGTGTGGGAGCATGCGTATTACTTGAAATACCAGAACCGGCGCGCGGACTATGTGAAGGCATATTTTGAAGTGGTGAACTGGGATTACGCGAGCGGGCAGTTTGCCGCAAAGGCCCAGGCTTAAGGTGCGATTCTCGATAACCGGGCTGAAGTTGAAGGCCGCGGCCGGGCTTGCGATTGCGTGCGCGGCCAGCCTGGTTGTGGCCAGCCTGATTGCGACCGGTTGCCACGGCCCCGCCGCCCTGAATACCCAGGAAGCGGAAGGGAAGCGGCTCTACAGTGGGCGATGCGCGCATTGCCACGAAGACAACGACCTGGGGCTGAAGAAGATTCCTCCGAATCTGCGTGGAGTCTTTGAGAGTGGCGTGCTGCCCAGCGGCGCAGTAGCCAGCGATAAAGAGGTAGAGCGCGTGGTGCTGGCCGGCAAAGGTCCGATGCCCGGCTTCGATGGACGCTTCACAAGCGAGCAGATGGGCGCTCTGCTGGCCTATCTGCACACCGGTCTGCGTTGATCCCTGAGTTATATGGTGGTGTTGACAACGTTGATGCAAAAGTCCTTCCGGGAAACTGTAAACTTCTGGTACGGACCGAAAGACGGGGGAAGTTGCATTGAAGACGCGTCAGGGAAGATGCATCAATTCTGAGAAATGCCCGCTTTCCAGAGAAGAAGAGATCTTCACGATTGAAGATGGCAGCCTGTTTGAATGCCCATTATGCGGCGGCGGGCTGATCGAGTTCGTCCCGGAGATGCCAGAGGCCGCAACTCGGGAGGCCATTCCGGCTGATAAGCAGTCCGTCGCGGTTGAGATCGCCGAAGCCGACGAGGCAACTGGCCCAGAATTCGAGGCAACGGCGGAGTGGAGCCCGGCGCAAGAGACGTTGGAGCTGCCCCAGCCCGGCGATCTCGCCAAGCCGGTGCAGGCCGGGCCGCAGACGCCCGAAATATTGCCTCCTGCCGCGAAGTGGGAGGTCCCGGCTGAAGCACATGCAAGCTGGGGGCCGGAAGTTGAACCCGAACCCGAGCCGCAAACCGAGGAGTATTGGCAGAAAGCGCAGGCGAAGAGGGCGGATGAGGGTCCTAACCCAACTCTGCAGACCGTTGCGCCGATTGATCGGGAGCAGTGGGACACGGATTCGAGCGAAGTTGAAGGCGCTCCCGTGGTGGTTGCGCCCCCTCCGCCGCAGAAGACCGAAAAGGCGCCACCGGTCATCCTGGTTGCCGCGGTTCTGGTTGTTCTGCTGATTGCGGCAGGCTTCTATGCGGTTACGCACAAGCTGATCGTTCTGCCTGGATTATCGCTGGACTCGAAAGGGGGTCAGACGATTCTGCGGATCTCCGGCTCAAGCCTGATGGGCGAGAGCTTGATGCCCGCGATGGCCGAGGCGTTCCTGAAGTATCGTGGCGCCACCGGAGTGCACACGGTTGCCGGCGAACATCCAGGAGAGAGGATCGTGCTGGGTACCTTGCCGCGCGACGTGACGGCTTCGCAGATCGTGATTGTGGCGCACGGGACGGCCAGCGTGTTTGCCTGCCTGGCGGATAACGGCTGCGAAATCGCCATGGCGGAGAGGCGCATCAGCGCCGATGAGGCTTCCCGGATGTCAGCTCAAAGCGGGAGGTACGCGCCGGTGCAGGAGCGTGTGTTGGGGCTGGATGGAATCGCGGTGATCGTGAATGCCGCCAATCCGATGAATACAATGCCTGAAGATCAGGTCAGGCAGTTCTTCACCGGGGAGACAACCAATATGGCTACGGCGAATTCGCCGATTGGCCCGGTGGTGGTTTACGCGCCAGATGAGAAGTCTTCGGCCTGGGAGATGTTCAGCATGGAAGTGCTGGGGGGAAGGCCACTTGCCGCTGGCGCCAAGCGCTTCAGCACCGGAAGCGCGGTATCGGATGCGGTGGCGGAGGACCCGTTTGGAATCGCGTTTGTGGAGTTTCCGTTCGTCCGGAATGCGAAGGCAATTGCCGTGTCCGATAAAGATTCGATCCCTCTTTTGCCGACGCGCCTGACGGTTGCGACGGAAGATTACCCGATGGCAAGACGGATCTATCTGTATACCGCTGCGAACACGTCGAATCCCTATTCCGGGCAGTTCGCCAGTTTTGCGATGTCGCAAATGGGCCAGGAAGCGGTGCGAGCCGCCGGTTTTGTCGGGCAGAATGTGGAGCCGCTGTCAGCGCCTGTTGATCTGGCCGCGCCGGAAGAATACCGCAAGTTGACAGCCAACGCCCAACGTCTCTCCGTGGATTTCCGGTTCTTGCCCGATTCAACAGTGCTGGACAGTAAAGGGCTGGCGGATCTCGACCGGGTGGTCGCGGCGATTTCGGAGCTTCGACTGAGCGGAGAGCAGTTGATGCTGTTCGGCTTCTCAGACAATGCAGGCAACCGCGACAGCGGCCAAGGGCTGTCGCTGGCGTTGGCGAAGGCGGTGCAGAACCAGCTGATACAAAAGGGAATCCCTCCTTCCATTGTGAATGGGTACGGGGGGGCTCTGCCGATCGCCTCCAGTGAAACGGCGGAAGGGCGCCGGAGAAACCGGCGGGTCGAGGTCTGGGTGAAGGAATAAAGCGGTTTCAGGGTCGCCGCTTCCGAGATGCGATGGCCGGTTCGAGGCCTGAACCGGTTTTTGCGGGTCGCTGTATACTCAAAATTGCTATGGCAACCGAGAAAACCTTCTACCTTGAGACCTTCGGATGCCAGATGAATGCCCATGACTCCGAGAAGGTGATTGGCACATTGGAGCACGAGGGCTATCGGCAAGTCGAGACCGAAGAAGAAGCGGGCCTGATCCTCTACAACACCTGTTCGATCCGCGACAAAGCGGAGCAGAAGGTCTTTAACAGGCTCAACGATTACAAGAAGTTGCACAAGGCAGGCAAGCGCTTTGGCGTGCTTGGATGTGTGGCCCAGCAGGAAGGCGAGAAGATCTTCGAGCGGGCGCCGTACGTGTCGCTGGTGTCGGGATCGGCCTCGTACCGCAAACTGCCCGAGATGCTGAAACGGCTTGAAGCAGGCGAGACGGGAATCACCGGCCTCGACGACCGCCAGACAGACGAGACCTTCGAGACAGAGTTCACCGCCCGGCAGAATCCCTACCGCGGCTACATCACCATCATTGAAGGTTGCGACAAATTCTGCGCCTACTGTGTGGTTCCTTATACGCGCGGCAAGGAACGGAGCCGCGGTTCCGTATCGGTTCTGGCGGAGGCGCGGCGGATTGCCGACCAGGGGTATTCCGAGATCCAGCTGCTGGGCCAGAACGTGAATAGCTATCACGATCCCGAAGGGAAGCGCAGCTTTGCGGAACTGTTGGGCGCGGTGGGCGAGGTTGCGGGAATTCGCAGAGTTCGTTTCACGACCAGTCATCCCCGGGATTTTACAAGGGACATTGTGGACGTAATCGACGCGGTGCCGACGCTTTGCGATCACGTGCATCTTCCGGTGCAATCGGGTTCGTCGAAGATTCTGAAGGCGATGGCACGCGAATATAGCCGCGAGTGGTACCTGGAGAAGATCGCCTGGATCAGGGCAGCGCGCAGGAAGATTGCGATTTCGACCGACATTATCGTTGGCTTTCCGGGCGAGTCGGCGGAGGACTTTATCCAGACAATGGACCTGCTGGCAGAAGTCGAGTACGATTGCGTGTTCGGATTCAAGTATTCCGCGCGGCCCAATACGCCGGCGTTGACCATGATCGATTCGATTCCGGAGGCAGAAAAGGCGACCCGCCTTCAGGTTCTGCTGGATCGCCAGCGGGAGATCCAAAGGGTCAATTATGCCAAGCACTTAGGGCAGGTTATGGAAGTGATGGTGGAAGGTCAGAATCCCGCGCGCGGACAAGTCACAGGCAGAAGCAGCCACAATGTGCCGGTGAACTTCACCTATCCGCACACAATTGCGCCTGCTCCGGGCAGCTATTTGCAGGTGCGGATCACGGCGACCCATCCAAACAGCCTGGTGGGAGAAGCAATTGACGGCGGCGAAGAAACTTCCTCACATCCAAACCTGTTGAGAATCATCCAATAGCAAGGGTTTGACGGAAATGGGCGGGCAAGAAAGGGGACTCATGGATATCGAAGTAAGAATTCGCGGTCTGATGATGGACCCGGCAACCAATATGCCCATTGTCGTCCTCAAGGATGTTGCCTCAGAGACGGTGATGCCGATCTGGGTGGGGATCTTCGAGGCCAACGCCATCGCCATCGAGATTGAGAAGGTGGTTGCGCCACGGCCGATGACCCACGATCTGGTGCGGAACCTGCTGCGCAATTTGAATGCCCAATTGGAGCGAGTGGTCATTTCGGAGCTCAAGGACGAGACCTTCTTTGCGGTGTTGTGGATTCGCCAGGAAGGCGAGCCGGTCACCGTGGATGCGCGGCCGTCGGATGCGATCGCGCTGGCACTGCGGGCAGATTGTCCGATCTACGTGACCGAAGAGGTGATGCAGTCGGCCAAGCTGAACACGACGGGCCCCGCGGATGGGCCGACGGCAGAGCAACTTCGCGGCTGGCTGGAAGGATTGAACGACGAGGATCTGGGCCGCTACAAGATGTAGGGAAGCGCCGAATCTGCGTCGACTGCGTGGGGGAACTGTTGAAAGAAGAACCTGTTCGTTTCGTATACAGAATATCCGTTATCGGACTTTCTGGTACTTTTCAAGGTGTTGCTTTTCTGGCGTCCATATAAGCAAATCATTGACTTTTTGAAAGCAAAACTCTGACCTACACGAATCCTGGGCGCGGTGGGTCCTCTAATCGCCTTTCGGAATCCGAGTTGCTGTCCACCGTACAGTTGCGTATCCACGAGATGACGGCCTAAAAGCCTAAGTTAAGCCGCCGAGCGTAATGTGAAATCGACCCGGACGGCATCATAAGGAAAGGCCACGCGTCCGCTTTCGGCGCGGTCCAGCACACCCGCCAGGAGCAGAGCTTGCACGTCGCCATGCACGGCCTTCACATCACGGCTAACTCGACGGCCAATCTCACGGATGGTCATTTCTCCTTGGCCTGCCATGGCTTGAAGAATGTTCCACCGCTTGGTGGTGAGAACCTTCCAAAGCAGTTCGACCGAGGCAAAACTAATGAACTCCCCGACCTGCTCGCCACGAAACGCCGATGCTAGTTGTTTTTGTGTTTCTTCGACAGAGGATACCCCGAGCGTTACTGTTCTCACTATTTTGTCCTCCAAGCTTCCACATCCTTCCAGAAATCCGTCTGTAAGCTGTCCAGATTGGTGAAATGGTAGGCCATCTCGACTTCCCCGATATGTTTGTGGTCGCCCTTACCGGATTCGTTATCGTAGCGCAGCACGCAAATGCCATCCGCAACCAGCGCAAGTCTGTATTTGAATCCGTGTGAGCTACCGCGAACACGCTCTGACACTTTCCAAACCACCATTTCCACGAACATCGTTTCCAACAACGCGATGCGCTTGCGAAAAAGAAGTTCGGCGTCCATGTTGGAGTTTATACCAACAATTGAGACTGTTGTCAAATAGTCCAACACCTAGGATCCGCCCAGGTGTTGCGTGCTAGTCGAGCCCGCAGCGCAACAAACTGAGCAAAATTGACGCCGCAACACATTTAACCTGTTACGTCATTTAAGTACTTCTGAATATACAGATTAGAAGGCGCAACTGTCTCCGTATCTGCCTGGAATCGGACACGGGGGTACTTTTTCTGGTGTTGCGCAATTCAGCGTAAAAGTACCATTTCCAATGCAACATCATCATCTTTTCGCTTTGGTTTGCTGTTTTTAGCGCCGGCGCAATAATTGCAGGGGCAGATGAAGATCCAGCACCACCAATATTGGTTGCACGGCAAAATGTAGATCAACTTGAGCTCGTATTCACTCCAGCGTCAAGTTTCGTCAAAACCGACTGGGCGATCTCGGCACACCATTCCTCAAATGACGGCAGTACCATATCCCGAAGAATATTCCTGCTGGGAATCTGGCGAGCAACCTCAGAGTTTATTGCAGTTGACAACCGATCGAATTGGCGAAGTTCCTTCCTAGCGATTGCCGCAGCCTCGGCCATCTTCTCCTTGAGGGTAGCCCTCGAGTACCGTTTCTCCACCTCAACCTCGGCCTGTTTCTTGCACCATTCTTCATATTCCAGCCGACGAACCTGCATGCTCTGAAGTCGTTCATATTCAACTCGTTCCGCTTCCTCTTGAGGTGTTCGTTGTCGCTTTGTCAGGAAATCCAATGGGATGGGCACGCCTTCACGGAGGTAGTACACGAGCACGCTCTGTTTGCTGCAAATCTTACTTCCCTTCCGTGCGGCTATATGGGAGATGTATTCGATCGAGTCGAGGATCGTATCCGGGGTGATCGTTCGAGCGAATTCTGCCGCGGGTTTCGGAGCAATTCCAAAATCCAGGAGTTCCTGGAGTGCTTGCGTTGACTCCTGGCTCCCTATGAACAAAAAATAGGGTTATATAGAATCAGCAAGTTGGCCGCGGCTTCGCCGCGATAGCAAGTTGGCGAGTTGGCGGCCTTTGCGGGTTGCGCCCATTGTTCATTTCAGCCGTAA
>Ga0181520_10000410_pt1 | contig 94761 bp, 86 predicted proteins | sample PEATcosm2014_Bin_29_FD_132451 | JGI IMG/M metagenome (GOLD analysis project Ga0181520, IMG submission 132451) | Peatland microbial communities from MTU Mesocosm Facility, Houghton, MI, USA - PEATcosm2014_Bin02_30_metaG | ecosystem: Environmental > Terrestrial > Soil > Wetlands > Peat | place...
AACGGGGCCAGCCAACCAACCTGAGGTTGGAGCCGGTGGTTGTGATCGTGGTCGAGCCCAGGCCCCACGGCAAGACGAGGCGGAAACCCTATGCCGAAATCTAACCGAACAGTATTGGGGCTAGAACTGGGCCCGCCGCCGGCCTTCCTCGAGCTGGGCAGGGGTGAGCCCGCGCTGCAGCGCCTCGAAGGTCTGGGCTACCTGCGTATTGCCGCCGTGGCTGGCCTGGAGCAGCCAGGCATAGGCCTGCACCAGGTCCCGGGGCACCCCGTCGCCCATGGCGTACATCATCCCCAGGCAGCCCTGGGCGGTGGCGTTGCCCTGGGCCGAGGCCAGGTGGAACCACTTGGCGGCCTCGGCGGTATCCTTGGGCGCGCCCTCACCCAGGAAGCACATCGCGCCCAGTTTCGCCTGGGCGTCGGCATCGCCCTGGAGCGCGGCCAGCCGGAACCATTTCATCGCCTCGGCCAGATCCTGGGGCACCCCGTCGCCGTCGTAGCATTTCTCCCCCAGCCTGGACTGGGCGTCCGCGTCGCCCCGCTCCGCGGCCAGGCGGAACCAGCGCGCGGCCTCGCGCGCATCCCTGGGCACGCCCTCCCCGGCTTCGTGCATGAGGCCCAGCGCGGTCTGGGCCTTGGTGTCGCCCTGGGCCGCCGCCTTGTGGTACCAGGCGAGCGCCTTCCGGTAATCCGGCTCGACCCCCTGCCCCAGGTAGTACATCGAGGCCAACCGGGTCTGGGCATCCGCCTCGCCGCGCTCCGCGGCCTGGCGCCAGTCCGCGACCTCCTCCGGAACCGGCGCCGGCGCCGGCGGCACGACCCTGACGAGGCTGAACGCCCCGCCCGCCGCTCCGACCGGCCCAGCCACCTGTTCCCCGGCCAGCGCCCCGGCCGCGGGGATGCCCAGAGCCAGGAAACAACGCAGCCATGCCGCCATGGGGCCCCCCTCGCGAAAAGCGCTTCGGTCCCGGGCACTGACCTGGGCAGCTTGAAGGATCTATCGGCAGGCCTTCAGCCCGGCAACACATGGAAAAAATTCCACCCGCCGGACCCGCTCCCGGCCTGCCCCGGCATGGAAAATCCAGGATGCGGACCCGGATCTTTCAAAAATGTATTGTTTTTGACTATCGACTACATTTTTGTATCGGAGAATCGCTCGATCGGCGACGCAATCCATCAGTCATGATGTCTATTATCAATTATTTAGATATTCGCATGTTCCATCCGAAGGCCTTGGCACGGCTGATGCTCTTGATTCACTCATCCGGTCACCAGCACCTTCAAGGAGATCCCCATGAAACTGATCACAGCCATCGTCCGCCCAGAAAAACTCGAGGATGTGAAGATCGCCCTGTTCGCCGTGCAGGTCACCGGCATGACCATCACCCAGGTGGCGGGGCACGGGGGCGAAAGGGACCCCTACGCTACCTACTTCCGCGGCGCTCCGCTGGTCAACGAGTTCCACGAAAAGATCCGTTTCGATATCGCCGTCTCCGAGCCGTTCGTGCAGGCGACCGTCGACGCCATCCTCAAGTCCGCCAAGACCGGCGACGTGGGCGACGGCAAGATCTTCATCCGCCCCCTGGAGCAGGTGGTGCGCATCCGCACCGGCGAGACCGACCTGGACGCCCTCACCCCCGACCCGATGCGGTTCCCCGGGATCATGGAGGCGGCCATTCCCGGATGCTGAATCATACAAAATTGTCTTACTTTCAGAAACGAGCGACATTTTTGTTCAGGCCCTTCGGCCCATGGCCGTGGTTGGAAGGCCTCCATCCATTCGATTTTTCGATGCCTGGAATGCAAAATCCCGAGATCGCCTTTGGTGGCACGGCACGTGCTATGAATACTCGTACGGATAGGCAGGAGGCGATATGGCGGCCGTAGAATGGAGTGAAATCCTCAATTGGGTTCCCCGCGCGGCGCAGGGAACGCGCGAGCCGGAGCGCCAGCAGCCCGACCATGGGGCCGCGCTGCCTGGAGCGACCGAAGACGCCGCCCAGCGCGGCGCCCGTCCCGGAGAAAGGGGCCTGGGCAAATAGCCGCGGGTGCCTACCATGGTTCCGGGAGGTCGGGCCATGTTTGATCCGGAAGAACTCATCGTTCGGGATCCAGCCATCTGCAATGGCCAACCAACCCTATTGGGGACCCGGGTACTGCTCCGGGCCGTACTGGGTTATCTAGCCCAGGGCGAGTCCATGGCATCGATCCTGGAGCAGTTTCCCAGCCTGACGGAAGCCCATCTGCGGGCAGCCATCGCCTTTGCGGATGGCAACACCCGCTGACGCGCTGTCTATTGGCCGGTGGGACTGCCATTCCCCTGAAGGAGAAAGGCTTGTTTTTGATTTATCCGGCTTCTCTGGATCAGCCGTCAGCCAGCGCTGAATGGCATCAAGATGAGCTGCGCTGCGCTGCGCTGCGCTGCCTGGCGTCTGGGCCCGCAAAAGGTCCGGGCCAAGCCGTAATCCTTTTCTACTCCAGGGCTCGACCGTTCATAACCGCGGGCAAGGAGTTCCGCGCCTAGAACGCATAATATACTGTTAATTATATCAACTAGCTTCCAACGTTTTATTTCTTTCTTGGACCAACTCATTTAGGCGATCAACTAGTTTAAACACAGTTGTAATGGGAGATGCATTTTGAATCAAGACCCCATCTTCAGTCATCAAATCATAAAGGCGCCTTGCGTTCCTTAATGCAACATTTTGTTTTGCCAATAGTATTGAATATATATCTTTCTGGTTCTTTTGGTATTTGATTCCCAAATGATCTGAAAGACGATCGCAGTAATCATGACGAGAAATTCGAGCATCAAGGTAACAGAAATGGAGTAAATACCATAGCTCAAAGGCTTCATTTGAATAGGCTGCATTTATAGATTTGATCCTCATTAAATCAAATGCGTTTGCGATATTCGTTTGCGGAAACGAATCATGGTCAAAAACGCACCATGTTTCAGAAAAAAATTCTTTAATTTTTAATCTGATAGCATAATTTACCAATGAATCGGTATTCATCCCTGACCCAACAATCACTATATTTTTGCCAGGTAATCTGAAACCATGAAAATAATTAGGCTCCGTTCGTTCACCTTCGCACACAATCAATATTTTAATATTTAGTTCTCTGGTATTCTCTTTTCTCTTTGAGACAGGGAGGCTGCTCATTTAATTTCTCCCATTTCTTCGCTATTCTCGGCTGAAAATGCATTTGAACAATAATCAATTTGGGCATCGCCCAAAAAAGGGATTGCTCCAAAACGGCCGGCGTCGTACTCTTTCTGGAAAACGGCATTATTCCTGATCTTGTATTCGATTAAGGAGGTTAGTTTAGAGGCTTGTGAGAGCGTCTTTTCCGTGAACCAAATTTGATCACGTCGAAGAATATTACTATTCAGAAGGTTAGTATCATGTGTTATTGCAATGAGTTGAGCATTTTTAGAATTTGTTTCTCTACCATTAAAAATGCGTATGAATTGTCTACCAAGGTGAGGGTGTAGTCTGGCATCAAATTCATCAATAAATAAAACATGTGATTTGCGAAGTGCATCCAACGCTGGCCCAGCAAAGGCCACGATTTTTTTGGTCCCTTCTGATTCATCGGCTGAAAAGCTGAATTGCACCTTGCCGGAAGCGAGTCCTTCATTGTCAAATAGAGGGTGTATGCTTGAAAGAGATAGGTGCGTAGCCCCTTTGGCATCTCCGAGCTTCTTAAGTTCATTGAATACTGGTGCCAATTCTGAAGGGATGCCCTCAAATTTGATGGGAAATTCTTCCACTAATAGGTCGTCAAATCCAAGGTCAAACCCACTCAAAAAGTTCATTACTTGTGGCTTATCTTCGCTTGACCTCAACAGCTTAGAAGTGTATCTCAACATTGAATCATCAGCCAACCCACTGACCACGCGAATGCTGCGAAACCACTTTAGGATCGCTTTGGATATTGCTCCATCAAAATTAGCGCAAACCGATAAAAATAATGCATTTTCGCGTGTTTTTTTCTCCAAGCCCTTTCCTTCAGGGAATTTATCTCCAACGTCGATGAGGCCATCGACGCGCTTGAAGAGTTGACTGTTTCGCGAAGTTTCAAAGCTATATGATTTAAGTGATTCTGAAGTAATTCTTTGATTCGTAACTTCTATTGAATATTGAAATAATTCATCTCCAACCACAAAAGAGATCGAAAAAAATGATGGTTTATTTGAATATTCAGTGGATAATTTAAATGGTGACACATTAATTTCTTCATCAATTTGGGTTTCTTTCGATGAAGAAATTACAAAGTCATGTAAAAAACGAATGGCTGAAATGATGTTGCTTTTCCCGCTGGCATTTGCGCCAAAAATCGTAGCGCATTTCAGCAAGGAAAGCCCTTTCCGAACAGTAAATACCGCTCCTTCATCAACATTCCGATTCCGTGACTTACGTTTTGAAGCAAGCATGCTTAAGGTCACAGGCTCGCGAAAAGACCGGAAATTTCCAACTGTGAATTCTACAAACATCGCCCCCCCCCTCTCCCTCGTTTTTGACTTCCAATCCTAAGGATACAAAGTTTTGAAACAAAATTTGGAAAATTTTTTCAAAATGACCATTGAAACCCTCCGCGCTTCCTCTGCCGCCCCCCCCTTCCACAGGTAGTGACTTGGCAGATACTCTCCACAAAGTGATCCCTCAAGCCACAGTCAAAATGCCATCGCCAATCCGCCACTGATCGAACGCCTGGCTGATGCCGGTCAAAGCTTCCACGAGAAACAAACGAGGCACCGACCCATTGGAATGGTTCGTCCATATGGAAGGCGAAAAGGTCCGTTCCCCGCCCTATGGGCTGAGCCTGTATGAGAAGGCCGTGTGGCTCGCGGGAATAGTCGGCGAAGGGCGGAGCCTAATTCGGGCAGTTGGACCAAGGCGGAGTTGGCTGATCCAGAACTGGACCGAGGTGGTGGCTAGGGCTTCCAGCAGACCCAGCCACCACCCCCCTGTTCAGAACGCCAGCACCTGGCGCATGCCCTCCAGCACCTTCTCGGTGTTCGGCAGGATGGCCCGCTCCAGGACGCGGTTGAAGCCCACCGGGGTGAAGGCCGAGCCCACCCGGGCCACCGGCGCGTCCAGCCAGGGGAAGCATTCCTGGCTGATCTGGGCGGCCACTTCGCCGCCGAAGCCGCCGAACACCTTGTCCTCGTGCACCACCAGGGCGCGGTGGGTCTTGCGCACGCTGGCGAAGATGGTGCCGGTGTCCAGGGGGCTCAGGCTGCGCAGGTCCACCACCTCGACGCTCACCCCTTCGGCCTCCAGCTTGCGCGCGGCTTCCAGGGCGAAATGCACCGGGGTGCCGTAGGCCAGCACGGTCAGCCGGGTGCCCTCCCGGCGGATGCGCGCCTTGCCGAACGGCACGGCGAACTCGGGCGGGCAGAAGGCCTTGGCCTGGGCGGAATTGTACAGGAACTTGGGCTCGAGGAAGAGGCTCACGCCGCGCGAGCGCAGGCAGCTGCGCAGCAGCCCGGCGGCATCGTCGGCGAAGGACGGCACCACCACCCGGATGCCGGGGATGCCGGTGAGCCAGCCCTCGATGTTCTGGCTGTGGTACAGGCCGCCGCCGATGTAGCCGCCGCTGGCCAGCCGGATGGTGATGTTGGGCGAGTACTGCCCCATGGTGCGCCAGTATTCGTGGGACAGCTCGATCAGCTGCTCGGCGGCCGGCCAGAAGTAGTCGGCGAACTCGGCCCCTTCCACCACCACGCGGATCTTCGGGTCGAACCGGGAGAAGCCGTCGGCGGTGCCGGTGATGAAGTCCTCGGCGATCGGCCCGTTGAACACCCGCCGGCGCCCGAACTCCTGCTGCATGCCCTTGGTGACGTTGAAGATGCCGCCCTTGTCCTTGTGCGCCACGTCCTGGCCCCAGATGAAGGTGTCGGGGTTGCGCCGGAACTCCTCCTTGAGGGTCTGGTTGATGGCGGTGAGCATGCTCACCGGCGCGCCGGCGCCGCTGGGCAGCCCATCCGGGAACGTTTCGGAAACCCAGGGCTCGGGCACGACGAAGTCCAGGATGCTGGCCGGGTCCGGGTTGGCGGCCTTGATGGCCTGGTCGGAGGCCACGTTGTAGTCCTCCAGGTTGTGCTGCTCGATCTCCACCAGCTCCGCCTCGGTCAAACCGTGGGCCAGGCAATAGCTGCGGAAGCGCGGCAGGGGATCCTGGCGGCGCACTTCGGCCAGCTCCTCGGGCGATCGGTAGAGCTCGTGCTTGTCGCTGTTGGAATGGCTGCCGATGCGCACGCAGTGGGCGTAGACCATGGCCGGGCCCGCCCCCGAGCGCACGTAGGCCAGGGCCTCGTTCATGGCGCGCATGGAATCGATCGGGTCAAGCCCCTCGCACTTGATGATCTTCAGGTTGAGGAAGCCCCTGAAGTTGTCGCACACGTCGGCGTTGGCGGTCTGGTCGGACTTGGGCACCGCGATGCCGTAGCCGTTGTCCTGGAGCACGAACACCACCGGGACCTTCTCCAGGTTGGCGCCGTTGACCGCCTCGTAGACGTAGCCTTCGGAGGCGCTGCTCTCGCCCTGGCTGCAGAACACCACGGCATCGGAGCCGTAGGTCTTGACCGCCCGGGCCAGGCCCACGGCGTGCTGGGTGTGGTTGCCGGTGCAGCTGGACACGTTCTGGATGCCGATGGCGGGCTTGGCGAAGTGGTTGGACATGTGCCGCCCGCCGCCGGCCACGTCGTCGGCCCTGGAGATGCCGTTGAGCAGGATCTCCAGGGGGGTGAGGCCCGCGGCCAGGCAGGTGAGCATGTCCCGGTAGTACGGGAACAGGAAATCGTGGTTGGCCCGGAAGCTGAGGCCCAGGGCCAGCTGGATGCCGTCGTGCCCGGCGCAGGGCGCGTGGTAGGACCAGCCGATGGCCTGCTTGAGATAGTTGGGCGCCTTGTCGTCCAGGACCCGGCCCATCTGCATGATCCGGTACCAGGTCCGAAGGGTCTCCCGGTCCCGCGGAGCGGCGTCCAGTTCCAGCCCTGCGTCAGCTAGCGTCACATGGTTCACGGTCATCTCCGTCGTCATCTTCATCGTCCTTCCCGTCCGGTTTTTCACCATTGACCTGCCTCACCCAGGAGATTCTCGCGGCTGGGCTCAAGGAGCGTCCACACCACACCCCCATCATCCGCTCCCCGGGCGCAACGTTCCATACTACCCGGATCGGCCAGCTGGGCCCGGCGGATGGCCGGCTGCAGCGTGGCGGCGTCGCGGTCCGGCTTGAGCAGGGGATTCCACAGGGTGGCGCCCAGCTCCCCGATGCCCAGGGTCTTGCACAGCCGTCCCAGGACGACCTCGGCCCCGGCCTGGAGCGTGCGGGGCAACACCAGCAGGAACCGGTTCCGGCCCAGATCCACCAGCAGGTCCACCCCCCTCAACGTACCGGCCAGCCGTTCCATGAGCTGATCCCGGTCGGGCGTGGGCGGCTGGATCCAGGTCGCCACGGCGATGATCTCGCTCCGGCGGCGGGCCAGGGGCAGGCTGGTCCTGCACCAGACGTCCAGGAAACGCCGGGTGGGCAGCCCAGTGCGCGGGCTTTCCAGGGCGTGGTCCTGCATCACCGCGGCGGTGAGGTCCAGCGCGTCCCTGGCCTGGGCCAGCTCGATCTTCAGCGCTTCGACCTCCATGCTCCTGGCGAACAGCGCGGCCATGACGTTCACCAGGGCCACTTCCGGCGCCTGCCAGGCATGGGCGGCCAGGCTCTGCACCGACAGGACCCCCATGGTCCGCCCGGAAACCCGCAGCGGAGCACCGACGTAGGCCCGGATCCCCAGGGTGCGCCAGGCGGAATGCTCCGCCCAGGCGGGATCGGCGCCGGCATCGCCGATCACCAGGGTGCTCACGGGCTCGCGCATCACCTGGGGACAGAAGTTCAAGTTGGGATCGAAGGGAAAGGGCGCCCCGCCCGGGCCATCCGGCTCTCCGCCGGCGCACCACAGGTTCTCCAGGCCCCGGTCGGTCCGCGAAGCCACCATCGCCCGGTCCGCCCGCAGCTGGCGCACCAGGAGGTTGAGGCCCTGGTCGTACAGATCCTCGGCATGGGCGAAACAGATGGAACCCAGGGAGCCCAGGGCCTGGAGGTGGTTGTTGAGCTTCAACGGCTCAGCCAATGCCGCCTCCCCTGACGGGCCGGATGTTGTCAAACCGCACGGTGTACCCCCGGGTGGTGATCGCTTATATATATAAGTGAGAGATCCGGGGCGCATTGCAACGGGAATTTCGAGGGCTTCGATGATTGGCTGGAACACCTGACCACCTGGCATCCATGGCCGGCACGCCGCTGGTCCGGCCCAACGCGTTTATTTCTAATAGCTTATGACCCTGATTTCGGGGTCCACCTCATCCTGGAGCATGGTTTCGATGTACCGGAGGGTGCCGGTGGTGGAGCTGGGGCAGGAACCGCAGGCACCGTGATAGCTGATCTGCAGGGTGTTGCCTTCGAAGGAGATGATCTCCAGCCCGCCGCCGTCGCCGGCCAGCCCCGGGCGGATGCGCTCCTCCAGCAGGGCATTGATCCGGTTGAGTTTCTCGTCATCGTTCAGGGCCGCCGCGCTGGGCAGGGCGGTGCCGTCCACCGCTTCCATCTCCAGGTCCTCGATGGCCTCGCAGATGGGGTCGATCAGCCCGGTCCACTCGGCGTTGACATCCTTGTTCACGGTCACGAACCGGTCCATGTAGAACACCGAGGTCACCGGCCCCAGGGCGAAGATCTTGGAGCCCAGGGGATCGCCCACCGCCGCCGCGAAATCCCGGAACGACCGGGTGCCGGAGCGCAGGATGGGCCGCTGGACGATGAACTTCAGGGCATCCGGGTTGGGTGTGGGTTCGATATTGACGACCTTGGGCATGACCAGCACCTCTTGGTCAAATAGTTTACCTAAAATGTCGAGATTCACTAGGGCCTTTCTGCCATTGGCTCCGCACCAGGAACCTGGGCGGCTCGCAATCCAAGGCGGCTGCGGTGAGAATGGGCTGGGAGACATGGAATGATCCAGCAGCAGATTGAAGCTTGCGTCAAAGCCGCCCAGGCCGGAGGCCAGGTGCTCCTGCGCCACTTCCGCCGGCTCGACCCGGCCCTGGTCACCGAGAAGTCCAAGAACGACCTGGTCAGCCAGGCCGACCGGGACAGCGAAGCGGTCATCAAGGCGGAACTGGCCCGGCACTTTCCCCAGTACCGGTTCCTGGGCGAGGAGAGCGGCGCCTCGGGCGCCGGCGACGGGCCGCGCTGGATTGTCGACCCGCTGGACGCCACGTTGAACTTCGTCCAGGGGCTGCCGCACTGGTGCGTGTCGGTGGCGCTATGGGACCGGGAGGGGCCGGTGGCCGGCTGCATCCACGATCCGCTCCGGGAGGACCTGTTCGTGGCGGCGCGAGGCCAGGGGGCCAGCTGGAACGGCAAGCCCATGGCCGTTTCCCGGCAGCCGGGGCTGGATGGCGCCTTCCTCGCCACCGGCTTCGCCTGGCAGCTGGAGGAGCGCTTCCCGGCCTTCAACCGGGCACTCTGCGCGGTGTTTCCCCGGGCCAAGGGCATCCGCCGGGCCGGATCGGCGGCCCTGGACCTGGCCCACACCGCCTGCGGCATCTATGACGGCTATTTCGAGCTGGGCCTGAAGCCCTGGGATCTCGCCGCCGGGGCCTTGCTGGTCCTGGAGGCCGGCGGCGTCATCACCGACTGGCAGGGCGGCGCCGGCTGGATGGAGTCCGGCAACGTGGTGGCCGGCAATCGCCCGGTCCAGGCCCAGCTGCTGGAAGCCGTCAGGTAGGGTATTTCGCCAGCACGCCCTCGATCAGCCGGCGCGACAGGGTGTGGTAGCCCGGGGCCGCCTCGGCGAAGACCGCCCGGGCCAGTTCCCGGGTGGCGGCATGCTGGCCGAGCGCCGCGTAGAGCGGCCGCAGGTATTTCATGCGGCCGACCCGGGTGAGCACCTCGCGGATGCGCGCGAAGGCGGGCTGGTAGCCGGAACCAGCGGCGATGGTCAGCCATTCCACCAGGATCTCGTAGTTGCCGCGGGCGGTGAGGCCCAGCTCCCGGTCCAGCCAGGCGCAGTCCTCCAGGTCCAGGGCGCGCGGCAGGTTCTGCAGGTAGACCAGCAGCTCGCTCGGGCTCCAGGCGGCCGAATCCCGGCCGGGGCGGGCGCCCTGGCCAAAGGCCTGGGCCAGGCTGGTGAGCCGGTCCAGCCGGGCGGAGCGGAACACCGGCGCGTTGGCCGGCATGCCGGGGCCTTCCAGCCAGGCCTGCGCGTCCACCGCGCGCTGCAGCCCGGGCAGGCGCTCCTCGAGGAAGGCGCAGAACTGCTCGGTGGTGATGGAGGTGAAGCGGAAGCGCCGCATGTAGGCCTGCAGGAAATCCAGGAAGCCCGCCTCCCCCGCGGCCTGCTCCAGCACCGCCACCAGCCGGGCCCCCTTCTCGTAGGGGATGCTGGAAAAGCTTTCGTCCGGGTCCACGCCCGCGAGCCGGGTGCGCAGCCAGGTGAGCTGCGGCTGGTCGTGGAAGCGCTCCAGGGATTCGTCCAGGGCCTTCTGGCCGATGGCCCACGCCACCAGCGCGGCCTCCTCGCCGTGGATGGCCTTGAGGATGCGCCGCTCGGCCCACACCGTGAAGCCCTCGTTGAGCCAGAAGTGCTCGGCGTTGGCGTTGGTCACCAGGTTGCCGGTCCAGGAATGGGCCAGCTCATGGGCCACCACGTCCACCAGGGAGCGGTCCCCGGCCAGCAGGGTGGGGGTGAGGAAGGTCATGCGCGGGTTTTCCATCCCGCCGTACGGGAAGGCCGGCGGCAGCACCAGCAGGTCGTAGCGCTCCCAGTCGTACGGCCCGAACAGCCGCTCCGCCGCGAGGATCATCTCCTCCACCCCGGCGAACTCCCAGGCGGCCCGTTCGAGGGTGGCGGGCTCCGCCCACACCCGCGAGCGCGGGCTCAGTTCCCGGCTTTCCAGCTCGCCCACCGCCAGGGCCAGCAGGTAGGAGGGGATCGGCTGGGGCATGCGGAAGTGGAACACCCGGGTCCCGGGGACCGGCCCGGGCCCGTCCCCGGCCGGCCCGGCCGACATGACCGCGCAGAGCCCTTCGGGCACCACCACCTCGGCTTCGTAGGTCACCCGGGCCACGGCGCTGTCCTGGCAGGGCACCAGGGAGCGGGCATGGATGGCCTGGCACTGGCTGAACAGGAAGGGCTGCCGGCGGCCCTCGGTCTGGGCCGGCTCCAGCCACTGCAGGCCGGCCGCACTGGGCGAGGTCTCGTAGGCGATGCTGACCCCGTGGGTGGCTTCGGGCAGGCGCAGGCGCAGGCGCCGGCCCAGGATGGGCTCCTCGGGGCCCAGTTCGTAGGGGACCTCCACGCCGCTGAGGGTCACCCAGACCCGGTGGATGGCCAGGCCCTTGCTGTCCAGGTCCAGGATGCCGGCCACCGGGCGGGAGAACATCAGGGTGACCTCCCCGGCCAGGATCCGGCTGTCGAAATCCACCAGCAGGCGCAGATGCCACCGGGTGGCCCGGGGCTGCAGGTCATCGAAGCAGGAATGGGGATCAGTGCGGGCCATGGGCATGCCTTCGGGCGGTGGTTCCGGCCATTATCCACGGACGCGGCCGTTCCGGGTGATAATTGGCCATGCTGCCCGCCGTCCCCCCCGCCCAGATCCAGACCGCCCCAAGCCCGTCCCGGGACGTGGGCTTCCCCGGCTTCAACCAGTTCCCTTTGAACGGCACCGTGCTGGCGGCCCAGGGCCTGCCCTGGTTCGCCGTGCTGGCCGCGGATTCCGGCCCGCTGGACCGGGACTGGGTCAACCCCATGCTGCCGGACAGCCATGGCGGCCGGGCCCTGGCGGAATGGCTGGCCGCCCAGGGCGTGGCGTCCCTGCGCTTCGACAAGCGCATCCATGGCAGCCGGGACCCCAAGCTGGACAGTTCCCTGGACGCCCAGGCGGGCGACCTGGGCGCCGCCCTGGCAGCGGCCCGGCAGTTGCCCGAGGCCCGGGGCCGCAAGCTGCTGCTGGTGGGCCACGGCGAAGGGGCGCTGCTGGCCCTGCTGAACGCCCGGAACGCCGACGCCCTGCTGCTGCTGGGCATGCCGCCGCTGACCATGGCCCGGAGCATCGCCGCCCAGCTCCGCCCCCAGCTTCCGCCGGAAATCGCCGGGCCCAACCTGCGCTACCTGGATGCGGTGTTCCAGGCCATCCGCGAGCGCCGGCCGACGCCGCCCGCGGATCCCGAGGTCCATCCGGCCATGGCCCGGCTGGGTAGTTCGCTCATGGCTCCGGAGACCCTGGACTTCGTCCGCGCCACCCTGGACCTGGATCCCTGGCCCATGGCCGCCCGGAGCGCCTCGCCCGTGGCGCTGGTCTGGGGCGACCGGGACATCCAGGCCTGGAAACCCGACGGAATCCCGGCGGACTTCCACGGCACGGTGCTGGAGATCCCCGAAGCCAACCACCTGCTCAAGCGCGAAACCCGGCCCAGGGCCGGCCTGAACGGCGCTTCGGCCCTGGCCGGCTATGGCGACGAGGTCCCGCTGGCCGATCTGGGGCCGGTGGCGGCGTGGCTCAGGGGCTTGCCGGGCCGCTAGCTCAGAACGCAATGCTCCGGGGCGACACCGGCAGGGATTCGTTGCCCTGGGTGTCCACGGTGGCCACGGCGAAGACGTCGGTGTCGGCGCTGGCCCCCGGGATGACCTGGCTTTCGCTCTTGGCGACGCCGCGGTTCTGCTGCCACAGGACCCCGTCCGCGCGCCTGCGGTAGAGCACGATGCCGACGATCCTGGGGTCCTCCGGCAGGGTCCACCAGAGTTTCGTGTCGTTGGTGCCGCAGCCGCCCAGCCCCACGTTCTGGGGCCCGGCCGGGGCGTAGGAAAGCTGGCGGAACCCGGCCACCATCATCCGGGTGATGCGGGCGCAGTACCCGGGATCGAAGAAGGTGGCCGTGTCGCCGGAGAGCTTGCCGGGGCTGGTTCCCTGGCCCAGGCGCTCGAACGGATCGACCAGCTCGGTGACCCGCACGCCGGGAATGCCTTTCCCGGTGAACACCGTCTGCTCGCCGTCGCTGCCCAGCCGGTCCCGGCGCAGCATCACCAGGCAGTCGAGGCCCTCCACGAAGCGATCGCCGGCGTGTTTCAAGTAGCGGGCCAGTTCCCGGCTGGCCCCGTCGTTCTCGGTGCCGAGCAGCTCGCGCACCCGCTTCTGGCCCTCGGTCTCCTGGGCCGGCACGCCATCCGAGAACAGCCGCATGGCGCCGCCGGACTTGCTGCCGTCGGCGGCGAGGACGTTGCCCACGCAATCGGCGGCCGCCATCCCGATGATGTCGATGCCTTCAGTCTTCAGCCGCGCGGCCAGGCGCTTGCTGCCCAGCAGCCCCTGGGCGCCCCCCGCCGTGGCCACGAAGTAGATGCTCACGGCGGGCGTGGTGGCGCCCAGCACCGTGGCCATCTCCAGCACCAGGGCCACGCCGCTGGCGTTGTCCACCGCCCCGGGGGCGTCCCCGGCGGCATCCAGCGGGTCGCGCCCGCGGCTGTCGTAGTGGGCCACCACCACCAGGGCCTCCTTGGCCCGGGCCGGATCGGTGCCCGGCAGCATGACCCCCAGGTTGACCAGGTCCGCGCCCGCGGGCAGCAGCGGGCCCGGCTCGGCGTGGAACGGATCGTCGAAGGCCACCAGCCGCGAACCCGGAAGCCGGGTGATCTCCTGGAATTCGCCGGCCAGCCAGCGCCTCGCCGCACCGATCCCGCGGCGGTCGGAATGCGGCTCCGACAGCGTGTGGCGGGTGCCGAAGGAGGTCAGCCGGTCCACGGTCCGGCTCAGCCGGGACGGCTGCACCAGCCCGACCAGCTCACGCACGCTCGGGGGCGGCTCCTGGGCCGGGAGCAGGGCGGCAAGACCAAGGGCAAGGGCGAAACCGGCAAGAAAGCGCATGGGGACCTCTGGCTGCAACCATTTTCACACAGCCTTCCCATGGTCTACCCGGATGGTAGACTTTGAACTTATTCTTTTGGAGAGCGCATGTTTTCACTTGAAGGCAAGATTGCCCTGATCACCGGCGCCAGCCAGGGCATCGGCGAGACCATCGCCCGGCAGCTGGCCAAGCAAGGCGCCTTCGCCGTCTGCGCCTCCCTGCCATCCACCGAAGGGGATCTGCGGACCGTGGTCGCCGCCATTGAGGCCGACGGCGGCCAGGCCGATTACGTCCTCCTGGACATGCGCGACGGCGAAAGCATCCGGGCCGCGGTGAACACGGTGCTCGAGCGCCACGGCGCGCTGCACATCCTGGTGAACAACGCCGGCATCACCAAGGACAAGTTGATGATCCAGATGAAGGAGGAGGAGTTCGAGCTGGTGCTGGACATCAACCTCAAGGGCGCCTGGCTGGCCACCCAGGCTGCCGCCCGGCCGATGATGAAGCAGCGCTGGGGCCGGGTGATCAACATCGCCTCGGTGGTGGGCCAGATGGGCAACGCCGGCCAGAGCAACTACGTGGCCTCCAAGGCCGGCCTGATCGGCCTCACCAAGACCGTGGCCCGGGAGTTCGCCAGCCGCAACGTGACCTGCAACGCCGTGGCCCCCGGCTACATCGCCACCGCCATGACCGACGTCCTGACCAAGGAAGTGAAGGACGAGTTCAACCGGCAGATCCCCCTGGGGCGCATGGGCACCGCCGTCGACGTGGCCAACGCCGTGCTGTTCCTGGCCACCGAGGAGGCCGGCTACATGACCGGCCAGGTGCTTTCGGTGAACGGCGGCATGCTGATGCCTTAGTCTAAAGTCGCCCGCCGCCGGCCGTCCCGCCATTGCAGTTCCACCTGGGCCGCGGCCGGGGCGGCCTCGGCGCGGGTCAGCGGGCGCCCGCCCAGGTCGCGCACCAGCACGAAACCCCGCTCCAGCGGCCCGGTGGGGTCCATGGCCCGGACCCGGCCGGCCAACAGTTCCAGGCGATGGAGCCGGTCGCCCGGCACCGGGGCATGGCCCAGCCGCTGGCACAGCAACTCCAGCCGGCCCGCGCCCTGGTCCAGCCGCCGCTGGGGATGGGCCAGTTGCAGGCGCTGGGCCAGGGTGCGGAACCGCAAGGCCCGCTCTCCGCCCGGCGCACAGCGCAGCAGCCGGTGGCGCAGTGCCGCCAGCCGCTGCCCGCCCCGCTCCATGCGCTCCGGCAGCGCGCGCATGCCCCTGCTGTCGGCCAACAGGTTGAGGGAGGACTCCAGGCCGCGCAGCCGCCAGGCCATGCGCGCCACCAGGGCATCCTGCCGGCGCCGGAGCTCGCTCAGCAGCTGCCGGCGGTCCGGGCTGGCCAGTTCCGCCGCCTGGCTGGGCGTGGCGGCCCGCTGGTCCGCGGCCAGGTCCACCAGGGTGGTGTCGATCTCGTGCCCGACCCCGGTGACGATGGGCAGGCGGCAATGCGCCACCGCCCTGACCAGCTCCCGGTCGTTGAAGGACCACAGGTCCTCCAGGCTGCCGCCGCCGCGCACCAGCAGGACCACGTCGCAGTCCCAGAACGGGTCCTGGATCTCCTGCAGGGCGAGCAGGGTCTCCGGCACCGCCCGCTCGCCCTGGGCCGCGGCAGGGGCGATCAGCAGGTGGATCCCCGGCGCCCGGCGCCCGGTGACCTCCACCACATCCCGCAGCGCCGCGCCGCCCAGCGCCGCCACCACGCCGATCCTCCGGGGCCACCGGGGCAGCGGCCGCCTGGGCCGGTCGAACAGGCCCTCCAGGCGCAGCTCCGCCTCCAGCTGGCGCAGCCGGGCCTGCAGATCGCCCGCCCCCGCCGGCAGGCAGTGGGTGACCGCCAGGGTGAGGGTGCCGCCGGCCACGTACAGGTTCAACGCCCCCTTCACCTGCACTCGCTCGCCGTCCCTCGGCGTATGGCCCAGCAGGCGCTGCTGGCTGGCCCACACCGCGCACTGCAGGGCGGCCCCCTCCTCCTTGAGGGTGAAGTACCAGTGCCGCCCGGCCCCCCGGAAATTGGACACCTCGCCCACCACGCACACCGCCGGGAAGGCCGGTTCCAGCCTGGACTTGACCTGTTCCAGCAGGCGCTTGACCGAGATCGGCGCGTCCATCACTGCGCGGCCCGGCCCAGGGCGGCCCAGAACTGCTCCACGTCGCTGCGTCCGGAAGCCTGGCTGCCGATGGAGACCCGGATCAGGTGCTGCGGATCGCGCACGAAGTAGGCGCTCAGATCGAACCCCGTGCCCAGCCACTTGTGCGGGTTCATGACGACCGAATCCGCCGCCTCCGCCCGCAGGCCGCCGCGGTTCTGGCCGAACCCGCCGGTCCGCTCCCGGGCGCACAGCAGGGCGCAGAGGGTCGAGGCGCTGGCCGAGTCCTCGATCACCCCGGTGAACCGGGCAGCCAGGCCCAGCATCTGGCGCAGCCAGTCCATGACCACCTCCTCCACTTCCGTGGCGGCGGGACTGGTCTGCCAGCCCATCGCCTGGGCGCCCAGCCCGCTGCAGGCCAGTTCCGCCATCCGTTCCCGGTACGACGCGATCCACTCGACCCTCTGATGTCCCAGCAACCGGAACGCCTGCGTGTCCATGCTCCTAATTCAGCACGAATCCCGCCCCTTGGCTAGGGCGGCGGCCAAGGGCAGGTTGCCAAGGCGGCGGTATGAGGTTAAGATCTACAGGTTCCGCCAGAGCGCATGGCGGCAAATGCCAGAACCTTGGACCCCAGCATCCGTAGCTCAGTTGGATAGAGCGTTGGCCTCCGAAGCCAAAGGTCGCGCGTTCGAGTCGCGCCGGTTGCACCAATCGAAACCCCTGAAACCTAAGAGCAGCAATGGTTCCAGGGGTTTCCCTTTTGCCTTTCTCGATCCCAGGAAGCCGACGGGTGCTCGACCTTCGAAGCGGGTCCTGGCAAGAGGCGGTTTGGGGCTTCACCAGAAGGTCCGAAGAGGCTGCCTGGGGTTGCCTGTCCTATTCGTGGGAGAAAATCATCTCCTTCACTTCGATTCCCACGATGGCACCCAGCTTGGCGACCATGGCGGCGCGGACTTCGTTGCCACCGATGACCTCCAACAGCACCACGCCCTCCCCGGCGCAGTTGGTTTCCGTGACCTCATGTAGCCCAAGGCGGGTTTTGATGTTGCCGCCGTAGTCGGTGAAGACCTTCTGCACCGCAGGCGCGTTACGCAGGCGGTCGGTGATGTGGATTCCGAGAATGACGTGGTCCGTCTTCATGGGAGTCTCCTGTTCCGGATGGCTCATTTTACCCCCGAAAAAAAGAACCGGGTCCTGGCAGAGGCGGGCTGGGGCTTTACTATAAGATAGGCATAGGGATGGAACGGTTCAGAAGGCACCTGCCGAATGCCCATCAGAAAATAACTGGACCGCTAGGATGAACTGGTCCGACTGATGGGAAAGAGGTTAAAAAAACCTTCCCCTCAAAATCACCTTGAAGGCAGGGCTTCACAAATGGTTGATTCGTGGGCTGGAGATGATCGTTCAAGCGTCCTCATTCTGTGGTGGACTTTTCTGTTTGATCACCCAAGGAAGGGGTAGCTCACCCTGGAGAACTTGTTGGACTTTTTCCAAGAGTTCCCTGCTCCTGAATGGTTTTGGAAGGAATGCGTCTGCCATTGGCTCTGCTGGAAGTGGCTCAGGTCTTCCGCTCATCAGGATGACCTTGCTGGAAGGATATGTATATTTTATTATCTTAGCAGCCGAAATGCCGTCCATACGCGGCATGGTGATATCCATGATCACAAGGCAGACTTCTTCCTGAAAAGCTTGGTATACTGACAGAGCCTCCAAACCGTCCTTTGCCTCGACAACGTCGTAACCAACAGCTGCGAGGATTGAAGTGACGCACAACCGCACCAATTCATCGTCATCAACAACTAGTAACTTCTCCATGACAGCCTCGTGCATGAGAGGCATTTGAAAGAAAGCTATGTTGAGTTATGACGCAGGGTCTCTTTTCCATTCATGCTAAAATCGGTTATTTTCAGATGAATTTCAAGTTGATTTTTGATCATTTTTAAAAATTAGACTATCATGATTTTCTTTATTCCGAGATCCGCTGCATCTCCCGCCGTCCTATCCTTGAATGAGGGGCATGCCTCGCTCAACCTTGTATGGTGACGGCATTCACTGCCATCATCTCACTCCCAACCCGCTTCGCACTTCATGAGGGCTTCCAGGTCTGTGAGGACGATGACACCTGTGCATTGCGCCTGCTTAGTTGACGTCGCAGGTTAGTATGAAAAAAAAGGATTGATTGCGCTCGTGTGGCTTGGGCACATGCCTCCGCGGTGGGTTGGCGATCATGGAGTGCAACCAAGCCTGAAGGTCCGGATGCCATGGCATCGTCTACCCCAGGCACCTCCTGAGGACTCCCAGGCAGCTCGGGCGTTGGCACCTGGTTCATTTCTTCAGTATTTTTTGCTTATTGAAAATCATAAACGACGACATATATTCCACTCATAGAAAGCTCGAAACCCCGGCAGGAAGACTGCACCCGGCTTGAAGCCCTTCACTGAAACACTTTGATTGCAGCGAAGGATTGGACCTTTCAAATAAATGCCCACCACCCTCTACCACGCAAGGCAATCCGGCTTAAATTTATGGCACGGCGGGCGTGATAAACAGTCCTGACCCGATGGGTTGCCCAGGAGTAGCCGATATATACTCCCCGCGTAGTGGCAACGCGGCGGTGGTGTCCACCAGGGACCGCTCCCCTGTCCAAACGAACAAAAGCGGCGGCGGTGTCACAAATGCTCTTCCCCGGTCCGACAAGCCGGGGATCTTGGCAAGGACATCCCAACTCGCCTACGACCAGATCGATCTAGCCACCCATTTGAGGAAGGCAAAGGTGGATCTTCCCTTGCGTCTTTGTTGAATGCGCCGCTCTTCCGGGTGAGGAAGGTCCTGTTGCCTGCGGTCCGCGTTCCGTTGCTCCTCCTGGCGGATGGAGTGCATGACCAGGAGGTACATGACGATGAAAACGATGATGCAGTAGCTGCTGGTGCGCATGGGCGGATCGCTTTGATTTTTCCCGGTGCCTGATAAGCGTCCTGTCGGCGAAGGGTGAGGGTCCTCATACTCCCACATTCCCTTCCCGGAAACACCAGGTTGCTGAACCCGGCTTCTGTTTTTATTCCGGTTTGGAATCTTGATGGTTTGGCTGGTTGGTTTACCAAAAGGCGGGAAGCCTGTCTTGAAAATCGTCTTAGTTGCTCCCATCGAAACCCCCGCAGAATGGATGCGGGGGTTGATCCTTATCGGCGGGTTCAGATCACGCCAGGTCGAACCGGTCCAGGTTCATCACCTTGTTCCAGGCCGCCACGAAGTCACGCACGAATTTCGGCTGCGCATCGCCGCAGGCGTAGACTTCCGCCAGCGCCCGGAGCTGGGCGTTGGAACCGAACACGAGATCGACCACCGTTCCCGTCCACTTCAGCTCGCCCGTCGCCCGGTCGCGCCCCTCCAGCACGCCTTCGGCGGCGGCGGATTTCTGCCACTTGGTCCGCATGTCGAGGAGGTTCACGAAGAAGTCATTGGTCAAGGTTTCGGGCCGCTGGGTGAAAACGCCGTGCCTGGACTGGCCGGCATTCGCGTTCAGGGCGCGCAGGCCGCCGATCAGGACCGTCATCTCAGGGGCGGTCAAGGTCAGCAACTGCGCCTTGTCCACCAGCAGCTCGGCCATCCCGCCTTCGAGCCCCTTGCGGACGTAGTTGCGGAACCCGTCCGCGACCGGTTCCAGCACGGCGAACGAGGCCACATCGGTCTGCTCCTGCGAGGCATCCATGCGCCCCGGCGTGAAGGGCACCTTCACACGTCATGGCCGGCCTTCTGCGCTGCCGCCTCGACGGCCGCGCAGCCGCCCAGGACGATCAGGTCGGCAAGGGAAACCTGCTTGCCGCCATGCTGGGCAAGGTTGAATTCCTTCTGGATCGTCTCCAGCTTTTGCAGGACCTGCGCCAGTTCAGCGGGCTGGTTGACTTCCCAATCCTTCTGCGGCGCCAGGCGAATGCGCGCGCCGTTCGCGCCGCCACGCTTGTCGCTGCCGCGGAAGGTCGCTGCCGACGCCCATGCGGTCGTGACCAGTTGGGGGATGGACAGGCCTGAGGCGAGGAGCTTGGCCTTGAGGGCAGCCACGTCCTGCTCGTCCACCAGGGGGTGGTCCACGGGGGGAATGGGGTCCTGCCAGATCAGCTCTTCCTTCGGCACCAGAGGCCCGAGATAGCGGGCGCGCGGGCCCATGTCGCGATGGGTCAGCTTGAACCATGCCCGGGCGAACGCGTCCGCGAACTGATCCGGGTTTTCGAGAAAGCGCCTGGCGATTTTCTCGTAGGCCGGGTCGAACCGCAGGGCGAGGTCCGTGGTCAACATCGAAGGCGCGTGACGCCTGGACGGATCGTGGGCATCCGGCACGGTTTGGGCGCCCATGCCATGCTTCGGCGTCCACTGCTGCGCGCCGGCCGGGCTCTTCGTCAATTCCCAGTCGTAGCCGAACAGGTTCCAAAGGAAGTTGCTGCTCCACCTGGTCGGGGTGGTGGTCCAGGTGACTTCCAGGCCGCTGGAGATGGTGTCGCCCCCCTTGCCGGTGCCGAAGCTGCTCTGCCAGCCCAGGCCCTGCTCCGCAATGCCGGCGGCTTCCGGCTCGGGTCCCACGTGGCTCGCCTCGCCGGCGCCGTGGGTCTTGCCGAAGGTGTGGCCCCCGGCGATCAGCGCCACGGTCTCTTCGTCGTTCATCGCCATGCGGGCGAAGGTTTCGCGGATGTCCCGGGCCGCGGCGAGCGGGTCCGGGTTTCCGTTCGGGCCTTCCGGGTTGACGTAGATCAGGCCCATCTGCACGGCACCGAGCGGATGCTCAAGGTCCCGGTCGCCCGAGTAGCGCTGGTCACCCAGCCACTTGTGCTCGGGACCCCAGTAGATGTCCTCTTCGGGTTCCCAGATGTCCTCCCGCCCCCCGGCGAAACCGAACGTCTTGAAGCCCATGGATTCCAGCGCGACGTTGCCGGCCAGGATCATCAGGTCGGCCCAGGAGATGTTCCGGCCGTACTTCTGCTTGATCGGCCAGATCAACCGGCGCGCCTTGTCGAGGTTGACATTGTCCGGCCAACTGTTCAGGGGAGCAAAGCGCTGGTTGCCGGTCCCTCCGCCGCCCCGGCCATCGCTGATGCGGTACGTGCCGGCGCTGTGCCAGGCCATGCGAATGAACAAGGGTCCGTAATGGCCAAAGTCGGCCGGCCACCAGTCCTGCGATTCCGTCATCAGGGCGCGGAGATCCTTGACCACGGCATCCAGGTCGAGGCTCTTGAACGCTTCGGCATAGTTGAAGCCGTCGCCCATGGGGTTGGACATGGGGGAATGCTGATGCAGGATCTTCAGGTTCAGTTGATGGGGCCACCAGTCGGCGTTCGATGGGGCACCAGCCACCGCGTTTCGGCGGGCGTTGCCAGAAAAGGGGCACTTGGATTCGGAGGACATGGTTCTCTCCATGGGTTGTTTGGAATTGCATGTATCTTACATGCTAGGCCAAGCAACGATTGGTAAATTTTCGGCAATAAACTTTCATTCCCATGGATGATTTTCACGGGGGCCGCAGGGAAGACCGGGAAAGGCTTTTCAGGAACGCTTGGCCTCCAGGGCCAGCTTCATGATGTTCTCGAACTGACTGCGCTGGTAAGGCTTGGGCAGGAAGCCCGCCAGGCCCCGGCCGGCGAAATCGCTCACGGCATCGTTTTCGCTGAAGCCGCTGGTGAGCACCACCGGGACCGACGGATCGATCTCCCTCATGCGCAGGAAGGCCTCCCGGCCATCCATGCGGGGCATGGTCAGGTCCATCAGCACCAGGTTGAACTCGCCCCGGCGCTGCTGGAAGATGGCCACCGCCTCCTCGCCGTCGGACGCCTCCACCACGTGGAAGCCCAGGTGGGTTCCCATGGCCCGGGCCACGGCCCGGGCGTCGGTCTCGTCATCCACCACCAGCAGCGTGCCGCCGCCGCGCCATGGCTTCGGCTCCGCCGGCGCCCCTTCGGCCCCGACCGGATCCGCCGAGGGCAGGAACACCTTCATGGAGGTGCCCTTGCCCGGTTCGCTGTAGACCTTGAGCCCGCCGCCATGGCTGCGGACGATGCCCAGCAGGGCGGAAAGCCCCAGCCCCCGGCCGGTGAACTTGGTGGTGAAGAACGGATCGAAGATCCGGGCGATCACCTCCGGGGTCATGCCGCAGCCCGTATCGCTCACCTCCAGGGTCACGTAGCGCCCGGGGTTCAGGCCCACCGGCAGCGAGGAGACGGTGACGTAGGTCTTCTCCACCATCAGCTCCCCGGTGCGCAGGGTGATGGAGCCGTTGACCCCTTCCGGAATGGCCTCCGAGGCGTTGGTCACCAGGTTCATGACCACCTGCTGCATCTGGGTCGGGTCCGCCATGATCTCCGGCAGCACCGGGGCCAGATCGTAGCGGATCAGCGCCTTCTTGGACAGCGACACCGAAAGCAGCTCGGTCATCTCGTGCACGAGCCGGTTCAGGTCGACCCGGCCGATGGCCACCTTGCCCTTGCCGGCGTAGGCCAGCATCTGCCGGGACAGGTCCGCCGCGCGCATGGTGGCCTTCTCGATCTGGTCCAGGTAGGGCAGCGCCGGGTTTTCGGCGGGCAGCACCATGGTGGCGAGGTTGGCGTTGCCCAGGATGCTGGTGAGCAGGTTGTTGAAGTCGTGGGCGATCCCCCCGGCCAGGATGCCGAGGCTTTCCAGCTTCTGGGACTGCCGGATGGATTCCTCCGCCACCTTGCGTTCGGTGATGTCCGCGCGGATGGCGACGAACTGCACCGGCTTCCCGTCGGGGCCGAGGAAGGGCACGATGGTGGTGTCCACCCAGTAGAACGTCCCGTCCTTGGCCCGGTTGCGGATCTCCCCCTTCCAGACCCGGCCGCCCAGGATGGTGGTCCACAGGTTCGTGAAGAACGACTTGGGGTGATGCCGGCTGTTGATGATCCGGTGGTCCTTGCCGAGCAGTTCCTCCCGGCCGTACTTGGAGATGGCGCAGAACTTGTCGTTCACGTAGGTGATCTTGCCGGCGGCGTCGGTGACCGCGACGATGGCGTGCTCGTCCAGGGCCCGCTTGAAGGCCTCCAGCTCCTCCACCGCCGCCAGTTTTTCCGCGTGTTCCTTGCGGTCCAGGAACTCCCGGGCCATGGCCGACCAGGTGTTGTTCTCCGGGCACCAGGCGAATCTCCACATGAGGTGGACCGGATCGCCCTCCTTGTTCAGGCAGCGCGCATCACTGCTGGAAAGGTTGCCGCGCCGGGCCAATTCGGTGAGCTGGCGCACCCGCAGCCGGTCATCGGGATGGATGAAATCGAGGAAGTTCAGGCCGATCAGTTCCTCGGGCTGGAAGCCCCAGATCTTCTGACAGCCCCGGCTGACGTCCAGGAACTGGCCATCCAGGCCGATGGAGAAGAAGATGCCCTGGTCCTGGGCCATGATCCTGTTGAACAAGGCCTGGGGCCCCATGGCTTCCGAGGTTCCTTCGGTGGATGTTCCATTGCGATTCTGCATGGCGAAACCTCCCGAAGTGGAATATGACAGACCTTGAAAAAGATTGAGTCTAATTCTCATTGATATCGTTATATGCGCCGGTGAACGGTGAAAATAATGCCCACCCGGGCCGATGCCCGCCCCTGCCCTGCTAACCTTGGCTGACGGAGACATCCCCATGAATCGACTTTGCGCCATCGCCTGCGCCGCACTGACCGGAGCCTCCCTGTGGGCCGGAGGGGGGTACGGGCTCGGGCTCCAGACCGGCTTCGACGTCAAGGCGGGCCAGGCCATCGTGCCCCGGCTGGAGTACCTCCGGTTCACCGATTCATCCTCGGTGGCGGACAACTACGGCAACTCGATCGACCTCTCCGCCACCATCAACTGCTTCTCGCTGGGGGCGGACTACGACTACTACTTCGGAGGCGAAACCGACCACGGCTTCTACGTGCTGGGAGGCCTGGGCGTGGCCCATGCCAGCATCGCCGTTTCCGGCTCGACCTTTTACGGCTCCGACCGCACCACCAGCCAGCAGACGGTGGCCTACCCCGAGGCGGGCGCCGGCTACCAGATCACCCCGCACCTGGGGGTCGAAATCCTCTACAAGGCCCTGGATTTCAAGGATGTGAACATCGCCATCGCCGGGCAGGTGGTGGGCTATTCCTTCACCTCGAGCCTCCAGGCCTCGGTGGTGGTGCGCTTCTAGGGGATGACCCAGGCGCGCGCTCCCAAGCCCTTCCCCGCAGTCCTGCGCCTCCTCACGGTGCTCTACGGCGTCGTGCTCGCCGTCATCACCGTCGTGAACCTCATCGGCGCGGAACACTGGTGGCTCGGCGCCCTGAACCTCTACCTGCCCCAGGCGCTGTGGGCCGCTCCGGCGGCGCTTCTGCTGGCCGCCGCGCTGCTGGCGGACCGGGCCTGGAGCTGGCTGCCGGCCCTGTACCTGGTCTGGGTGCTGGGGCCGATCATGGGGTTGCGCTGGGCGCCGAAGCCGCCGCCAGGGTCCAGCCCGGCGGTCCGCGTCCTCACCTGCAATATCAAGTACGGCCTGCGCGACAGCGCCGACCTGCTCAACGACATCAATCGCTACCGGCCCCAGGTGGTGATGCTGCAGGACGCCGAGGGGTTCCTGGCGGGGCCCCTGGGGCGCTTCTTCAGGCACTGGCAGGTCCGGGACTACGGCCAGTTCGTGATCGCCAGCAGGCTGCCCCTGGCGCCGGCGGAAGTCCGCTGGGTGGCCACGTCCACCGGCAGGCACGCCTTCCTGAGCTGCCGGATGAAGCTCGGTGCCGCGACGGTCACCTTGTTCAACGTGCATTTCCAGTCGCCCCGGGACAGCCTCAACGCCTTCAGGACGACCGGCAGCGGGGGCTGGCACCCGCTGGATGCCATCCAGGATCTCGAGGGCAACGCGGCGGTGCGCCTGGACCAGGCGCGCGCGCTGCGCGACCTGGTCCAGGGGGAGCCCGGCCCGGTCATCATCGCCGGCGACCTGAATTCCCCCGACCCTTCCCGGGTATGCGCCACCCTCCGGGAGGCCGGCCTGCAGGACGCCTTCAACGCAGGCGGCAGGGGCTATGGCTACACCTACGGCCACTTCCTGCTGATGCACCGCCTGCCCTGGCTGCACCTGTCGTGGATGCGCATCGACCACATCATGGCCAGCGCCCAGTTGCGTGCGGCGCGTTGCTGGGTGGGCACCGGGAAGGCCTCGGACCACCGTCCGGTGATCGCCGATTTCATTCAATAGCCCAGGTCGGCCAGCAGGGCCTTCAGGACCTCCGCGGACCGGCGCAGGCCGGCCAGTTCACCGGCGTCCAGGCTGATCGGCAGGAGCTCCCGGATGCCCTCGCGGGCGATCACCGCGGGCAGGCTCAGGCAGACGCCGGAGATGCCCATGAAGTCGTCGATCCGCGAGGAGACGGTGAAGACGCTGCGCTCGTTGCCGGTGACCGCTTCGAGGATGCGGCACACCGACAGGGCGATGGCGTAGTAGGTGGCGCCCTTGCGCTGGATCACCGCCTTGCCCGCGGTGAGCATCGTCTCCTGGATGCGCATGCGATCGATGGGCGCCAGCGGCTGGCGTCCGGCGGGCGCGTACTGGGTGACCGGGACCTGGCCCACGCTGGCCATGCTCCAGACCGGCACGGCCGAATCGCCGTGCTCGCCGATGACGTAGGCGTGGATGTTGTGCGGGTCGATGGCGAATTCCCGGCCCAGCAGGTAGCGGAACCGGGAGGAATCCAGCACCGTGCCCGAACCGATCACCCGCCCCTTGGCGATCCCCATGCGCTGGAACGCCACCTCGGTGAGGATATCGACCGGGTTGCTCACCATGATCAGGATGGCGTCCCGGTGATGGGGCCGGATGCTGTCCAGGATCTGCTCCAGGATCGCCACGTTGGCCCGGGCCAGATCCAGCCGGTTTTCGCCCGCCCGCCGGCCCCGGCCGGCCGTCACGACGATCACATCGGCGTCGCCCACCCCCTCGTAGCCCTCGGCGCGGATCTCCAGGTTGCCCGAAAGCGGCAGCCCGTGGCTCAGGTCCTCAGCCTCCCCCTGGGCCTTGTCCAGGTTGGTGTCGATGATGCTTATTGCGTCGCATCCGCCTGTGACGAGCAAGGTGTAGGCCACCGTCGCCCCCACGTTGCCGGCACCGATGATGGCGACTTTCATGCGATGACTCCTCCGCGCGCCTGTATCCTAGAAGGTATGGAAACGATTGCGAAGCGCTATTTCAGCTACAACGAGATCCATCGGACGGTCGCTTCCCTGGCCAGAACCATCCAGGCCAGCGGCTTCGAGCCGGATGTCACCGTGGCGATCGGCACCGGCGGCTTCATTCCGGCGCGGATCCTCAAGACCTTCCTCAAGAAGCCCATCCTCACCGTCGGCGTCAAGCTGTACAACGACGCCAACCAGATGGGCGAAGGGCCCGAAAAGGTCCAGTGGATCGACGAAGTGGAGCGCAAGCTCCGGGGCAAGCGGGTCCTGCTCATCGACGAGGTGGACGACAGCCGCACCACTCTGGCCTACTGCCTGCGCGAGCTGCTGGGCCACCATCCCGCCGAGATCGGGGTCGCCGTGCTGCATTGCAAGGACAAGGTCAAGAGCGACCAGTTCCCCGCCGAGGTCAAGCGCTACTGGGTGGGCCAGCACCTGAAGGACATCTGGGTGGTCTACCCCTGGGACGCCGAGGATATCGACCAGCACGAAGCCAGTACCGTTGGAAGCCGTGCTGATTGATCGTCCGTGCCGGGTTCTTCCTCCTGCCGGCGGACCAGCGCTCCAACAACGAGCGCTGCTACGTCGTGGCCGCCGCGACCCGGGAAATTTCGCTGCTGTAGCGCGGTAGCATCATCGACTCAGCATGAGCGTCAAGTCTTCCTTGAGGCTCTGCAGGTCCTCCTCGTGCTCCACTTCCTGGGTGAGGATGGTGAGGGCGATGTTGTAGGTGACCATGTCCTTGTCCTTGGTCGCATCCATCAGCTGCTTGTAGGTGCTGATGGCGCATTGCTCGCCGTCGATGTTCTGGTCGAGGATCACCCCCACGTACGGATCGGTGGGCGCGTCGTACTTGCAGGGGCTCAGTTCGAACCACTGGATCGGGTTGGGCACCGGCGTCCCGCCCAGCTGGATGATGCGGCCGGACAGCAGCACGGCGTGGGCGAGTTCCTCGGTCGCATGCAGGTTGAGCTCGGCCGCCACGGCGTCCTTCATGGGCCCCTTGAGCACCTTGGCGCCCAGCCAGTACTGGTAGTACGCCAGCCATTCGCTGGCATAGGCCGCATTGAGCATCTTCAGCAGGTCATCCACGTCCATGTTCATGCCGACAATTTCCCGGCCACGGGTTCCCATATATGCCTCCTATGAATGATGACCCATGGAACACCCATGAGCCTGCCGCGTCAAGCGGTTCCATCCATTCCACTTTGTGACCGACTGCCACGAAGGGCCCCACCGACGCTTGCTACAATTCTGCCCGAGCCGCGCCCCGCCCACTTTCCGCAGAGGTATCCATGTTTGATATTGAAGGATCGTTCGACCGGCAACTGCTGACCAGTGGCAAGCCACGGCCGACCATCGTGTTCCCGGAAGCCCAGGATCCCCGCATCATCGAGGCGGCCTGCCACCTCACCCGCTTCGCCCGTCCGGTGTTCCTGAGCTCGGAAGAGCAGGTGCGCGCCGTGGTCGCCCAGTCGCTCCCCTCCATGGACCCCAACCGCCTGGAGTTCGCCCTGGCCGAAAGCGCCTTCGTGGACATCCCCCAGCACCCGGAGCTGGTGGACGAGTTCGCCCAGGTGCACATGCAGAGCTGCCTGCGGGAAGGCAAGGACATCACCCTGGCCGAGGCCCGGGAATACGTTTCCCGGCCGGTGAACTTCGCCATCCGGGCGGTGGCCCAGGGCCACGCCGACACCGTGGTGGGCGGCGCCGCCTCCAACGAGCACCAATATTTCCGGCCCATGGTGCACGTGCTGGCGGCCCAGGAGGACTGCTGCGAAGCCGGGGTGTTCGTCTTCCCGGACGAGCTTTCGGACAACGTGTTCGCCCAGAACATCATGGTCTTCGGGGACGTGGGGGTGAACGCCACCATGACCCCGGAGCTGCTGGCCAAGATCGCGGTGGGCACCTGCGCCATCGCCCGCGACCTGATCCCCGAGGACGTGCTGCCGCACATCCACGGCGCCATCGTCTCCCATTCCAACCGCGGTTCGGACGAGGGCCCCTCCCCCGCCCTGGTGCGCCAGGCCACCCTGCTGGTGCCGGCCCTGCTGGAAGAGCGCATGGCCCGGGGCGAGCGCTACCGGTCCATCAGCATCCAGGGCGAAGTGAAGGTCAGCGTCGCCCTGTCCAAGCGCTCGGCCACCTACTACCAGCCGGGCCAGGACGTGCCCTGGCCCGGCGCCGCCAACGTGATCATCTGCCCCAACCTGGACATGGGCAGCATGCTCTACCACCTCTATTCCATCCGCTTCCCCGACGCCAGGAAGTTCCCGGTCATGTTCGGCCTGCGCTTCAAGGGTGTGGACCTGGCCATGGACTGCACCCCCGAGGATATCCGCCTGGCGGTCAAGGCCTGCGTGGTGCGCATGTACCGCTACGGCGACTGGCGGGAAACCCCCAAGGACACCTTCTTCCGCCGCTACCGGGTGCTGGCCATCAACCCCGGCTCCACCTCCACCAAGATCAGCGTGTACGAAGGCGACCAGGAACGGTTCACCCAGGAGCTGCAGCATTCCGCCGAGCAGCTGCTGCCCTTCGAAGGCCAGCCGGTCACCGCCCAGTTCGCCTTCCGCAAGGACGTGATCCTGGAATTCCTGGCCAAGAACGGGCTGCCGGTCGAGAGCCTGGACGCGGTGGCCGGCCGCGGCGGCGTGCTCTGGCCGGTGAGCCACGGCACCTACACCGTCAACGAGATCATGGCCCAGGACCTGCTGGCCGGGGTCCAGGGCGACCACGCCTCCAACCTGGGCGGCCTGATCGCCCGGGAGCTGGTGGCCGGCAGCGGCCGGCCCGCCTTCATCGTCGACCCGGTGGTGGTGGACGAGGTGCTGGAGCGGGCCAAGATCACCGGCTTCAAGGTGATCCGACGCAAGGTGATCAGCCATGCGCTCAACCAGATCGCCACCGCCCGGCGCTATGCCGAGGAGCAGCAGACCTTCTACGAGCGGATCAACGTCATCGTGGCGCACATGGGCGGCGGCATCTCCATCGGCGCGCACCATCGCGGCCACTACCTGGACGTGAACAACGCCCTGGACGGCGAAGGCCCGTTCACCCCCCAGCGTTCCGGCTCGCTGCCGGTGGGCCAGCTGATCGAGCTCTGCTTCTCCGGCCAGTACACCCAGGATGAGCTGAAGAAGCTCAACAAGGGCCGCGGCGGGCTGATCGACCTGCTGGGCACCGCCGACCTGCGCGACCTGGAGCGGCGCTACCTGGCAGGCGAAGCCGAGGTGGTGGAGGTCATGGACGCCATGGCCTACCAGATCGCCAAGTGGATCACCTCGCTGCTGCCCGCCTTCGACGGCGAGCCGGTCGACCAGATCCTGCTCACCGGCGGCATGGCCCGCTGCAAGCCCACGGTGGCCTTCATCCAGCGCGCCGTCGCCGCCATGGGCTGCGGCGTGTCCGTCTACCCCGGCGAGAACGAGATGTTCGCCCTGGCCAAGGGCGCGCTGCGGGTCCTCTCGGGCAAGGAAGTGCCCAAGGTGTACACCGGGCGGCGCCGGTAGGCTACTTCGCGGTCAGCGCGGCCAGGGTGATGGAATAGAGCTTGGTCAGCACGCTGTCGCCGCGCGAGGAAAGGATGCAGGGCGCCTGGGTCCCCGCCACCATGGCGGCAATCTCGCAGTCGGCCAGCTTGCTGCAGGTCTTGTAGAAGACGTTGCCGGCATCGATGTTGGGGAACACCAGGCAGTCGGCGTCGCCCGCCACGGGGCCGCCGACCCCCTTGGTCGCGGCGCATTCGGCATCGATGGCCACGTCCAGGGCCATGGGGCCGTCCACGAAGGCGCCCTTGATCTGGCCCCGCTCGGCCATCTTGGCCAGGATGGCGGCGTCCACGGTGGCCTGCATCTTCGGCAGCACCTGCTCCGAGGCGGCGATGGCGGCCACCTTGGGCTTGGCAATACCCAGGGCCTGGGCCACGGCGATGCAGTAGTTGGTGATGGCGATCTTCTCCTTCAGCTCGGGGTACGGCAGCACCGCCGCGTCGCCGCAGACGATCAGCTTGGGGTAGCGGGCGCTCTCGATGACCGCGACGTGGGAAAGGATCGCCCCCGGCGCCAGCAGCCCGGCCTCCTTGTTGAGAATGGCGCGCATGTACTTGTCGGTGCTCACCAGGCCCTTCATCAGGATCTGGCACTCGCCGGAGCGCACCAGGGCGACCGCCCGGGCCGCGGCCTTGCTGTCCACCGGTTCGTGCACGATCTGGAAGACGGCCGGGTCGATGCCCAGTTCCTTGCACGTCTCCAGGATGGTCGGCTCGTCGCCCACCAGGGTGGCGTCCACAATGCCCCGGCGCACGGCCTCGTGCACCGCCCCGATGGTGTGGGCGTCGTTGGCGAAGGCGGCCGCCAGGCGTTTCCTGGGCTTGGACTGGACGGCTTCGAGCATCTGTTCGAGACGGCTGATGGGCATCGATTTCCCCTGAAAAATTGACCTAAAACCAATGTTACCAGGGCCGCCGGAGCGCTCCGGAGGTTGTGATGGGCGTCAACCGGATACAATCGGCCTCATGAGTGAACCGCTGGCAGTGATCGTGGGGGCCGGACCCGGCATCGGCATGGCGGTGGCCCGCCGCTTCCGCCAGGGCGGGTTCCGGGTGGCCACGGTTTCCCGGCCGGCCGATCCGCTGGGCGAATTCCAGGCGGCCCACTCCGGGCTGGCCCTGGGCGCCGACCTGGCCCGGGCGGGCGCCCTGGAGGAGGCCCTGGCGGCCATCGCCGCCTGGGGCGGGGCGCCGGAGGTGCTGGTCTACAACGCCTCCGCTGGCGCCGCCGGGCCCGCCGCGGAGCTGGACGCGGCCCAGCTCCAGGCCGGGTTGCAGGTGAGCGTCGGCGCCGCCCTGGCCGCCGCCCAGTGGGCCTTGCCGGCCATGCGCCGGGCCGGGCGCGGCACCCTGCTGTTCACCGGCGGCGGGCTGGCCCTGGCGCCCAAGCCGGGCCTGGCCGCCGCCAGCCTCGGCAAGGCGGCGCTGCGCAGCCTGGCCCTCTCCCTGGCCGGGGAATTGGCCCCGGAGGGCCTCCATGCCGCCACCGTCACGGTCTGCGGGTTCGTCCAGCCGGATACCCCCCTGTCCCCCGAGCGGGTGGCCCAGGCCTTCTGGGAAGTGCATTGCCAGGAAAGGGACCGTTGGGAAAATGAACGGATCCTGCCTTAGCCCATCCGGGGGTGATCCAGGTACAATGGAACTTGAGTCACCGGAAGCACCAGATGCCTAAGTCAAATACGCACAAGATATTAGACAGTTCGAGCAACACGGGCACCAAGACCCGCACCCATTTGCGCCTGAGCCCGCCGGTACTCTGGAAGGTCATCCTGCACAACGATGATTTCACCACGCAGGAGTTCGTCGTCTGGGTCCTGCAGAGCGTGTTCCGCAAACCCGAGCCGGAGGCGGTGCGCATCATGCTGGAGGTGCACCGCAAAGGCAAGGGCCTGGCGGGCATCTACCCGTTCGACATTGCCGACACCAAGGCGGCCCAGGTCAAGGCCATGGCCGAAGCCAAGGAATTCCCCCTCCTATGCACCCTTGAACCGGAGGCGTAGATGATTGCCCCGGAGGCCTGAATGCCACCCCCCACCCCCTCCCTCACCGCCGTTTTGAACCGGTGCATCCAGCATGCCTTCAGTCTGGCCCGGGATGCCCGCCATGAGTACCTCACGCTGGAGCACCTGCTCCTGGCCCTGCAGGACGATCCCCTGGTGGTGACCGCCGTGGCCGCCTGCGGCGGCGATTCCGTCCGGCTGCGCAAGGAACTGGAAGCCTACCTGGAGCAGCGGATGGAGGTCCTGCCGGCGGATGCCCAGGCCAATCCCATACCCACGGAGGGTTTCAACCGGGTCATCGAACGGGCCATCATGCATACCATCTCCAGCGAACGGGTGGCGGTGAGCAGCGGCGCCGTGCTGGTCTCCCTGCTCCAGGAGAAGGAAAGCCAGGCCGGCTACCTGCTCAAGCGCCAAGGCGTGAACCGGCTGCCGCTGCTCAAGCACCTGGCCCATGGCGGCGTGGAAGTGGGGCCCAACCTGGGCGCCTCGCCCAAGGAGGCGCCCGAGAGCACCGAGGAGGCCGAACCCCCGGCCAAGGATCCGCTGAAGGCCTATGCCGTCGATCTGGTGGCCCGGGCCGCCGAAGGCGGGATCGATCCGCTGATCGGCCGCGAAGCCGAGCTGGAGCGGGTCATCCACGTGCTCTGCCGGCGCCGCAAGAACAACCCGCTGCTGGTGGGCGAGACCGGCGTGGGCAAGACCGCCATCGCCGAAGGGCTGGCCCTGCGCCTGCGCGACGGCAAGGTGCCGGACGTCCTCAAGGGCGCGGCCCTGTATTCCCTGGACATGGGCTCCCTGCTGGCCGGGACCCGCTACCGGGGCGACTTCGAGGAGCGGGTGAAGGCGGTGCTGGAGGCGCTGGCCAAGCATCCCGGAGCCCTGCTGTTCATCGACGAGATCCACACCCTGGTGGGCGCCGGCGCGGTCAACGGCGGCTCCATGGATGCCTCCAACCTGCTCAAGCCGGTGCTGGCCCGGGGCGAACTGCGCTGCATCGGGGCCACCACCTACAGTGACCTCAAGGCCTCCCTGGACCGGGACCGGCCGCTGGCGCGCCGGTTCCAGAAGATCGACGTGAACGAGCCCAGCGCCGAGGACAGCATCAATATCCTCAAGGGCCTGCGCTCCCGCTACGAGGAGCACCACGGGGTCAAGTTCTCCGACGCGGCCCTGGAAGCCGCGGTGCATTTGTCGGCCCGGCACATCCGCGACCTTCTGCTGCCCGACAAGGCGATCGACGTGCTCGACGAGGCCGGCGCCGCCCAGAAGCTGCTGCCGGCCCGGAAGCGCAAGAAGCAGATCGGCGTGCCCGAGATCGAGGCGGTGGTGGCGCGCATCGCCCGGGTGCCGGTGCACGCGGTGACCGACGACGACCGGGACAAGCTGGCCCACCTGGAGGACGGCCTGAAGGCCGTGCTGTTCGGCCAGGATCCGGCGGTGGAGACGGTCTGTTCGGCCATCAAGCTGTCCCGTTCGGGCCTGCGCGGTTCGGAGCGGCCGGTGGGTTCCTTCCTGTTCGCCGGCCCCACCGGCGTCGGCAAGACCGAACTGGCCAAGCAGCTGGCGCGCATCCTGGGGATCGAGTTCATCCGCTTCGACATGTCCGAATACATGGAGAAGCACGCCGTCAGCCGGCTGATCGGCGCCCCTCCGGGATATGTGGGCTTCGAGGATGGCGGCCTGCTGGTGGACGCCGTGCGCAAGACCCCCCACGCCGTGCTGCTGCTGGACGAGATCGAAAAGGCCCATCCGGATATCTACGCCATCCTGCTGCAGGTGATGGACCACGCCACCCTCACCGACAACCACGGCCGCAAGGCCGATTTCCGCCACGTGGCCCTGATCCTCACCACCAACGCCGGCGCCCGCAACCTGAGCGCCCGCCGGGTGGGCTTCAGCTCGGCCGGTCCGGTCACCTCGGCCCGGGGCGCCATCGAAAAGGCCTTCACCCCGGAATTCCGCAACCGCCTGGACGCCATCGTCACCTTCGCCCCCCTGGGCCGCCCGGAGATCCTCAAGGTGGTGGACAAGAACCTGAAGGAACTGGAGGCCATGCTGGCGGAGAAGGGTGTCACCCTCCACGTCTCCCAGCCCGCCCGGGAATGGCTGGCGGACAAGGGCTACGAGCCCGCCTTCGGCGCCCGGCCCATGGCGCGGGTGGTGGAGCAGCACCTGAAGAAGCCGCTGGCCGACGCCATCCTGTTCGGCGCGCTGAAGGACGGCGGGACGGCCAAGGTGGAGCGCAAGGGGGATGGGGTGGCGATCGTCACCAAGGCGAGGTAAATGGCCCAGACCGTGGTTGTCCGGAAACGACGCCACTCTCCTTTCAGCAACGGCATGAGCCGGACGCCGTCCGGGGTAGTTGCAGGGTGGGTTATACGAGGATTGATTGAAGCCCTTGCATGGCTTCCCCTTTGAATGCGCCAGCTTGTCCATAAATAATTCTTCACGAGATCAAATAATTCATGCCTGGAGGTCCGCCTCACCTTCCGAGGTCACGGCGGTGGCGTCCAACACTCTGGAACACATGGTGTAGAAGCTGGCCGTCAGGATGATTTCGAGCATTTCCGGCTGGGAGAAGTGGGTCGAGGCCTGGGCATGGTCAGCCGGGTCCACGCTGCAGGCGGCGATGCCTTCAGCAAGTGCCAGGGCAGCGCGATCGGGGGCTTCGAACAGCGACGAGGTCCGCCATTCGGCCAATCCGTCGATCCGGTCCTGGGGGACCCCGGCCTGGAGGGCCAGCGCCAGGTGCTGCCGCCACTGGTAGGCGGAATGGCAAACCTGGGCGATGCGCAGGATGATCAGTTCCCGCAGTGCCCTGGAAGTCCCGCACTGGTACCGGAGGACCGAGGCGAAATCCACCCAGGCGTGGAGGAGGGCCGGGTGGTTGCCCAGGACACGGTAGAGATTCATGGGCCGGCCGCCCCGCTCCTGGATGTGGCGCAAGGTGGGGGCGTCGAACGCCACAAGGGGGAACCGGGACATGGTGGGAGACCTCCTCGAAAGGGCCCCGCGGCGAAGGCCGCGGAACCGTGCGCTACTTCTCCAGCAGGACCGGCCCTGCTACTCCCAGAGGCTCATCCCGTACAGAAACCCCGTGGCAATGTCCATGCCTGAGCTGTGCCCGTATGCGCAAAGGTTGGTCAACGCGGGGCTGGAAGGGGTCCCGTCGTGCAAGGACTGCGCCAGATCATGCAGGTCCCCGCAGGCTTTTCCTTCTGCCGCGCAGCGCAGGAACGTGGCGCTGATGGCGTTGGTGCTGGGAAGGCATTCCAGCACGGCCGTTTTCAAGCCCAGCAGGAGCTGGACGGGATCATGACGTTGGACGAACCGGCAGTGGGCGGCGATGAGGAATCCGCAAAGAAAATCGTCGCCGCTGGGCGTGAGTCCGGAACCGAGACCCACCAGGCCGGGAATGGCCCTTGCGGCCCGATCCGGGGCACCGGCCCGGACGGCTTCGCCCAGAGCCGTGACGGCTGCGGTGAGCCGCAGTCCGAGAGCGCCCTGGGGGGAATCATGACCCAGCAGAACGCCGACGCGGAGGTCGGTGCCGGCGCGGACCTGGAGTCCGGCCAACATGAGCACCGCGGCCTTCCAGGCGGCGCCGGCCTGGCGCAGGGACGGCAGTGGCCTCCTCGGGAGGCGGATCGCTTTAGCGAAAGACAGGTGAAGAGGTGGTGCACCGGACCGGTCAAGGGAGATCCCGGCCTGACTGGAGAGACCGCTGCTGTTGGGCTGCAGACCATGGGCGGTGAAGTCTTCAGTGCTGTTGAGACGGATGCTTTGCGGGTACTCGGGGGACGGCCAGTTGAGGATGGTGATGAGAATGCCGCCCAAGGCGGGTTGCAGGTTGATGGCGTTGGGGAACACGCTGTGGATCGACACCGCGCAAGGGTCCAATGGCACTTCGGGGCCGATGGTTGCGGCTTCCAGGGTGCTGCTAGCCAAGCCGTTCATGGGCCCGGACCAAGGCTTCCATGATCGCGGCCTTGATGGAGACCTTTCCCGCTTCGATGTTGCTTCGCACCAGGGCGATGGCCCTGGCGCTGTCCCGGAGGCGGACCGCATCGATGATCTCCAGGTGCTCCAGGCAGGTGTCGCGCATGCGCTGGGGCGTCCGGATATCGGCGACGCGCACGAACCGGATCCGGTCGTTGATGCTCTGCAGCATGTTCTTGAGGGTTTGGTTGCCGGTGGCCGCGGCGAAGGACTGGTGGAACGCCTCATCCTCGTCCACGGGGTAGGTTCCCATGGCCGGCAGGTTGTTCAGCAGCCGGGTCCATTCCTGCTCCAGGGGCCCCAACTGGGCTTCGTCCATGCCATCCTGGCACACCCGTTCCATGATGTGGGATTCGAGCGCACTCCGGACTTCGTACAACTCATTGACTTCATTAAAGTTCAACTGCTTGACCTGATAGCCTTGCATGGGCTTCTTGTCGATCAGGTTGCGGTCGGCAAGCATCTGCAAAGCCTCGCGAATGGGGCTGCGGCTCATGTTGAACTCAGCACAGAGAATCTCTTCGGTCAGGCGCTGCCCTGGCGCGTATTCCCAGTGCAGGATCCTCTCGCTCAGTTTCTTGAAAACATCGGAGCTAAGACCATTTTTGACCATTCGTTTCGTTCTCGGTTTCTTGTGAAAGATAAGGCCTTCGATGGAAAATGCCTGCCGCCGGGAAGGGGAGTGGTGACTTGCACTATCATACCGAATCTTCAGGCGCCCGGGGCGCCGGTTCGCCCCGGGAGGTTTGCCTGCATGTTGGTTCTACTCAAATACGAAGACATTAACGGGCTTACCGGGCCGCTCATCGGATTCCTCGACGCGGGTATTAAGCGTCATCCCGATGACCGGGTTTTCGACGCCGAGCCTGCCGGACGCGCGCAGGCCGTTCCCGAATTCCACAATGCCGAACAGAAGGTACTTGACGTTATAGCCTTCGGGAAGGTTCCAGACCCGGGTCCAGGTAAGCAACGTCACCGGCCCTTCGAGGTTGAAGGTTTCCCACTTGCGCCCGGTGACTGGATCGCGGCGGGTGGAGCACTTGCTGCAGATCATCGGAGCCGGGTAGTGGACGGTGCCGCAGGTCTGGCACCGGTACCCCTTGATCTCCGGAACCTTGACATCATACATGCTGAAATCGATCATGCTCCCTCCCCTCAGTCTTTCGCGCAAATGATGGCCACCACGTTGTTGCCGAAACCGCCGAAGTTGACGGACATCCCGTACTTGGGGTCCTTCACCTGGCGCCCTTCCTCGGCTTCTCCGCGCAGTTGCCGGACCAGCTCGACCACCTGGGAGACTCCGGTCGCGCCCACCGGGTGGCCCTTGGCTTTCAGACCGCCGGAGGGGTTGATGGGGAGTCTGCCCTTGATGGTGGTTTCGCCCTTGCGCACGGCCAGATAGGCCTTGCCGCGCTCGAACAGGCCGATTTCCTCGCTGATGGCCAGTTCAAGGACGGTGAAGGCGTCGTGCAGTTCGGCGAAGGAAATGTCGCCCGGGTTGAGCCCGGCCATCTTGTAGGCCTTTGCGCCGGCGATGCGCACGGCGTCCAGGCGCAGGGGGTCCTTGCGGTTGTGCACGCAGTGGGTGTCGGTGGCCGAGCCGATGCCGGCGATGCGCACCGGCTTCTTCTTGAACAGCTTGGCCTTGGGGGAGTCCATGTTGACCAGCAGCAGGGCGCAGGAGCCGTCGGTGACCGGGCAGGTGGAGTAGATCCGCAGCGGTTCGGCGATGTAGTTGTTGACCACGCCCGCCGTCTCGCTGTCGGCGATGGCTTCGATGGTGCAGGCGGCCTGGACATGGGCGTACTTGTTCAAGGCTCCGTTGTCATGGTCCTTCACCGCGATCAGGGCCAGGTCACGCTCAGTGCAGCCGTACTTGTCCATGTAGAGCCGGGCGAACATGCCGCCGAAGCTGGGCAGGGTGAGCCCCATGGCGTACTCGGCCTCGGGATGGAGCATGGTGGCCACGACGTCCGTGGCTTCCCAGCCGGAGACCTTGCGCATGATCTCGCCGCCCACCACCAGGACCACGTCCGCCATTCCCGAAGCGATCGCCATGTAGCCGAGCTTCACGGCGCTCGCTCCGGAGGCGGGGCCATTCTCGACCGTTTCCGCCGGGACTGGCTCCATGTCCAGCTTGCTGACCATGGAGGAAGCCACGGAACTCTGATGACAGAACAAACCCGAGGCCATGTTCGCCACGAAGACCTGATCCACTTCGCGGCGCTGCTCCAGGATCCCGGCGTCGATCAGGGCGTCCGTGGCCGCGTAGGCCATGATGTCGGCCAAGTCGTACTCACTGGAGTTGCCGAATCGGATGTGCCCTATGCCTACGATTCCAATCCTAGCGCTCATCCGATTACCTCTTGAATCCAGGGATTTGAACGTATTCGGTGGGCATGATGAGCTTGTTGGCGGTGGCCAGGATCTCGGGCGGAACCGGGCGGGTGCCGGTGCACTTGCTGGCTTTGGCCGCCTCCCACAGCTTGCGGGTGAGGCAGTAAGTCGGGCCGCCGCCCAGCTCATGGCGCACGGCGGGGTAGAGCGCCGAGCGGTCCTCGAGCGAATATTCGATCATCCAGCGCTTCCAGCCGTTCGGGCTCTCGGCGACGATGTAGACCTCGTCCGCGCCCTGGTACTCGATGTGGTTCTCCATCTTGGCGGCGAACAACTGGGCGCCGATGCGCAGGCCGCGCTTGATGGTGAGGGTGTGCAGGCTCATGCCGAGCTTGTGGTCCACCGAACGGCTGTTGACGATGCCGGCGATGACACCGTTGATGGCGCCGACCAGGACGAACTCGTTGGCCGTGCGATAGCGGTACCACCCGAGGAGTTCCTCATACATGCGGCAGGCGACGATATCGTAGTAGTCGGCGGAGACGCCGATGAGCGGATAGACCGTGCCCAGCAGGGTGCCGACTTCTTCCCGCTTGGCCTCGCGCACGACCATGATCTCGCCACTGGCGAGGGTGATCATCTTGGCGGGGTAAGGGACGATGCCGAGTTCGGGGGGACGGAGCTTGAGTTCCAGTGCGTCGATGGCCATTGTGTTCTCCTTTGTGATAGGTTCTGCGGAACGCAGAAGGGGGTGGATCTACTTCTTCTTGATGGCTTCCTTGTGGAGCCATGCATTCGGCACGCCGGCGACGTCACCGAACTTGGTCAGGGTCGCCTTGGCCTTCTTTTCCATGAGCTTGTCGTAGCGCTCGTCCTCCACGAAGGCGACGATGCGGGAGATGCAGGATTCGCCGTCGACGAACCGCCAGGGGAAGCAGCCGATGACGGCCCGCTGGTTGAGCAGCAGATCGATGTCGCCGCCCAGGCATTCGGCGTGGACGATGCCGTGGTTGAACATCTCCAGGTGCATGAGCTGGTACTTGCCGGCGTCGAACACCTCGTCCAGGGTCTTCTTGTACTTCTTCTGGAAGTGGGCGTCGCACTCCTTGGCCTGCACCGGCATCCACTCCTTGATCTTGGTGTTCATGGGATGGTCGGCGCTGCCGCAGTCCACCCCGATCCAGCGCAGCTTCTTCTTCTTGGCCCAGTCGGCGAACTCGCGGTTCGGCCCGGGGTGCTTGATCATGTAGCGGATCTCGTCGGCGGTGGGCTGGTCCCAGCCGTAGTGGTGGTAGCCGGTGTGGATGATCAGGATGTCGCCTTCCTTCACTTCGACCCGGTCTTCCACCATCCTGGAGGTGTAGACGTCGTAGTCGCCGCACACATCGGACAGGTCGACGATGGCGCCTTCGTGCATGAGGTAGTCCAGTTCCAGGCTGGCGATGTCCTTGCCCGGGGTGTAGAAGTGGATCTCGCCGTCCAGATGGGTGCCCACGTGGTTCGAGTGGGTGACCACCTGGCCGTTGGCGCCATTCGGGGCCAGACGCTTGAAGTACTGCACCTGGAGCGGAACATAGGTGGGCCAGGGGGGGGTGCCGATGCCGAGGGGAATGGTGAGATCGATGGGTTTCATGGGGTGCTCCTTGATGAAGGTCGTTAACTGCGGCACTGGCCAGCAAAGGCGGCCAGGGCGTCCCGGAAGCAGTTTTCAGGAGGTTTCACCAGACCGGCGCCGACCATGCCGACGCCCGGATCCTTGTGCGCGATGCCGGTGTTGATCACGGGCAGGATGCCGGTCTCGACCACCTTGCGGATATCGATGCCGGTGGGCGAGCCGCGGAAGTTCATGGCCGGGATCTGGTAGGCGGGATTTTCGGTGACGGTGATCTCGTACATCCGGGTGGTGAACTGGATGGCGTCCTGGGCGGTGCCGCCGATGAACTGGACGATGGCGGGGGCCGCGGCCATGCAGAAGCCGCCGATCCCGGCCGATTCGGTGATGGTGGAGTCGCCAATGTCGGGGGCGGCGTCCTTGGCCGAGAAGCCAGGCAGGTAGAGACCGTCGACGATGGAAGCGGGTCCGGTGAACCACCGCTCGCCCAGGCCGGCGATGCGGATGCCGAAGTCCGTGCCGTTGCGCGCCATGGCCAGGATCACGGTGCTGCCCTCGATGTTCTTGGCGGCGTCCAGGGTGCACTTGCAGGCCGGCATGGAGAGGTTCAGGAAGAAGTGGTCGTTGGCGTTGAGGAAGCTGAGCACCTTGGCGATCTTCGCCCTCGGCTCGTCCAGCTGGACCAGCCAGGGCGCCAGTTCGCGGATGATCAGCGAGGTGGCGGCGCGGTTGCGGTTGTGGCATTCGTCGCCCATCTGCAGGGCCTGGGCGATCACCGACTTCATGTCGATGGGGCCGTGGTTGTTCAGCACCTGCTTCAGCATCGGGGCCAGCTCGGACTCGATCCAGCGCAGCCGGTCCAGCACGTCATCGGAGTAGGCGCCGTAGCGCAGCACCTTGCCCAGGCCTTCGTTGACCGTACAGAAGGCCCGGTTGCCGTAGGTGGCGTTCTCCATGATCCACACCGGCATGCGCGCGGTCACCACGCCGGCCATGGGGCCCACGGCGCTGTGGTGGTGGCAGGGTTCGAAGGTGATCTTTCCGGAGGCGGCCAGGGCTTCGGCCTCTTCCCGGGTCTTGGCCAATCCTTCATAGATGAGCCCGCCGATGACGGCGCCGCGCATGGGGCCGCACATCCGCTCCCAGGTGATGGGCGGCCCGGCGTGCAGGATGGTGGTGCGGGTCATGCCCGGGATCACGTCCGAGGCGATCCCGATATCCACCAGCATCGGCTTGCCCTTGAGGATGATCTCGGCGACCTTGCGGTTGGCGGCGTCCACATCCACGGAGCTGCGCTCGATCCGGTCCAGGGCGTCAAGCATGGCCTTGTTGCCGGCCGCGGGCGGCTTCCAGGCCAGCTGGACCGCCGCGGCGCCGTTGGCCGTGAGGTTCTCGGCGAAGGATGCCAGGCCCAGGTTCACCACCGAAAGGTCCTGGTGGAACAGCTGCACGATCGGTTCGACGTTCATGGTTTCGCTCATTTGGCACCCCGCTTTTGCACCTTTTCCAGCAGCTTCACCGCGAGCATGGAAGCCTGGTAGTTCGAGGGCAGCACCACGCAGCCGGCCGCTTCGAGCGTGGCCTTCTGGGCGGCGAAGTTCTGGTAGTCCGACCGCGTGCCGGTGATGGAGGCCAGCACCGGCAGGTAGCCGCCGCGCTTCCGGGCCGCCGCCTTCAGGGCCGCCAGGGCCGGGGCCAGCGCCCCGGCGGGATCCTCGTGGGAGCCGTAGCCCAGGACCACGTCGACGATCACCACGGCGATCTCGGGATCCTCCAGTTCGGCCATGATCCGCTCGGTACGCGTGCTGGGGTCGATCATGGGATGCGGCCGGCCCACCGTGAAGGTGTCGTCGCCCAGGTCCACCACCGTGTGGCCGATGGACTTGTGCGGATCGGCCGGCACGAACGCAGGGTCGGTCTGGTTGTTGGAATGCACCGCGCCGGTCAGCTGGTGCAGCAGGATCCAGGCTTCGTCGGCCAGGGTGCCGCCGGTGTAGTAGCCGCGGAGGTACTTCTGGCCGGACAGGATGCCCTTGGTTTCGACCTCCAGGATCGCCTCGATCTCCGCGTCGGCCAGGGTGAACATGCGCGGCTTGTAGGGCTGCCCCTCGGCCAGGGCCACGGCCATGCCGGCGGTCTCTTCCAGGTTGGTGGCGAAGTGCACCACCGACCCGGCCCTCGGCTCCGGCGCCAGGCCGATGAAATGCACCACGGCGGGCTTGCCGGCCTGCTCCAGGGCCGCCACCACCTGCTCAGCCTGGGCCTTCGCCGGAGGCTTGGAGATGACCACGATGACGTTGGTGTCCTCATCCTGGGCCAGTGCCTCGATCGCCATGAGCATCGTGGAGCCGCCCACCTTGGCGTTCTTCAGGTCGCGGCCGCCGGTGCCGATAGCCTGGCTGATGCCGCACTGGGCCCGGTCCACCAGGCAGGTCACTTCCTGGATGCCGGTGCCCGAAGCGCCCACCACCCCCACCGGGCCGCGCCGGACGATGTTGGCGAAACAGAGCGGCTTGCCGTTGATGATCGCGGTGCCGCAGTCGGGTCCCATCATCAGCAGGCCCTTCTCCCGGCTCAGGGCCTTCAGGGCGATCTCATCCTCAAGCGGGACGTTGTCGGAGAACAGCATGACGTGCAGGCCCAGTTCCAGGGCCTTGCGGGCTTCCCGCACGGCGTAGGCGCCCGGCAGGGAGATGACCGCCAGGTTGGTGCCGGGCACCCGTTCCACCGCCGCGGCCAGCGTGGCCGGCGCGCTGAGCGCCCCGGCGCCGGCGGGTGCCTTCTTCTTGCCCAGGACCTGCTTGGCGGCCTCCAGGGCGCGCTCCATGGCCTGGGGTTCCGCGCAATCCACGGCGATGAGCAGGTCGTTCGGACCCGCACCGGCCATTTCCTCCGCCGCGAAGCCCATGGAACCAAGCAGCTCCAGGTTCATATCAGTGCCCATGGCGACGATGGCATCCACCACGCCCGGGGTGGTCTTCAGTTCCCGACTCATGAGCATCAGAAACACCGAGTCGAAATAGGAGTCCTTCTTGACGAGCAATTTCTTCATGAACCGACCTCCGAGAATTTCCTGACAATGGCCTTCCTTGCCAGTCCTGGCGGACCTGGCATCTTGGGCTTGGATGAGTCAGGGGAGTGCTGGTGGCAAAGGGTTGAATTCACTGTATACGATCCTGTACACAATTGCTATCGAAAATAATAGTCCATCTGTGACACCAATCGCAGGCGAGCGCAGCGCCAGCATCCAGCGGGCTGGCCGGCTAGCGTGGAGCGGTGATGTTCCTGCCGTCCTTGATGACGATGCGCGGCGCCTCGTGGCTCCAGATGGCCTCCCATTCGCTCTTCGCATCGAGCACAACGAGGTTCGCCGGGTTGCCTACGGCAATCTGGAAATCCGCAATGCCGAGGGCCTTCGCGGCGTGGGTGGTGATAAGGTCATAAAGGATCTTCATATCGTCGAAGCTGGTCATCCACATGAGATGGGCCGCCAGGAAAGCAACCTCAAGCATGTTGTTCCTGCCGAAGGGATAATAGGCGTCGGCAATGTCGTCCTGGCCCAGCGCGACCATCGCCCCCGCCTCGTAGAGGCTCCTGACCCGCGCGTAGAGCGGGCCCGTCTGGGGGTCGCTGACCAGGCTGACGCCGCCGACCTTCAGGAGGTGCTCGATCTTCCGGTAGTAGGGCTCGGGATAAAGGGCCATCGCCCGGGCGTGCTGACAGGTGACCCGCCCCTGCCAGCCTTCCTTGATCGTCTTGTTCACCAGCATCTCGAGCGTGCGCAGGCCCGCGTCCCCGGCGTCGTCGATGAGCATCGAGACGTCTTTATCGAACTCCTTGGCGAGCACGAACATCCGGTCGATGTGCTGCTGGGCGTCCGCATCGGTGTACTCGATCCAGGGAATGCCTCCGACCACATCGGCTCCCAGTTCCAGGGCCTGGCGCACGTAACCTTCGGCGCCCGGGTCCCGGACGACGCCGTCCTGCGGGAAGGCGACGACCTGGACCTCCACCCGGCCCTTGTACTCCTCGCGAGCTTTCAGGAGGGCCTTCACCCCTTCGAGCTTCGCCTTGGTATCGACATCAGCGAAGGCGCGGATATGGGTATTGCCGAAGCGCACGGCAAGATCCAGCGCCTTGCGGACATTCTTGATGATCCAGCGTTCGTCGTAGTTCTCCTTCACCTTGGCGGCCTGCTCGATGGCGGTCATCGCCCCGCCCATCGACCCGCTGGTGTAGGAGGAGAGGGCCTCCATGCCGACCATCTCCAAGGTGTAGACCTTGCAGAGGTGGAGATGGCCGTTGATGAAGGACTCGGTCACCAGATGGCCGGCGGCATCGATGATTTCCTTGGCCTCACCGGGGATGCCCGCGGCGATCCGGGTCACCCTGCCTGCGGAGATCTCGATGTCCACGGTCTTACCGCCGGAATCCCGCATGAGGGCGTTCCGCACGATGATATCAGCGTTCATTTTCTTGCCTCCGATTCGGTTTATGGTTTGGCAGGGGAACCAAGCTAGCCGCCCTTCTCCTCGCGCCGGTAAGGCTTGAGCAATCCGGCGGGAACGGTCGCTTTGCGTGAGACGCCGACCAGGGCTACGACCGTCATGAGATAGGGAATCATCAGGAACAAGTGGGTGGGCAGCTTGACCCCGACGATCTGGAGCCTCAACTGGAGCGCATCGAGGAAGCCGAACATCATCGCGCCCAGGCAGCCGGAGAGTGGGTTCCAGTTCCCGAAAATCGTCATGGCGATGGCGATCCAGCCGCGCCCTCCGACGACGTCGATCAGGAACATGTTCTGGTGCGCGAGCGTGAGAAAGGCGCCCGCCACGCCGAAGAACGCACCGCCGATGGCGAGGCAGAAGGCCCGGGTGAGGTTGACATTCACGCCCACGGTATCGGCGGCGAAGGGATTCTGGCCGACCGTGCGGACCCGGAGGCCGATGCGAGTCCTGAACAGGAAGATGGAGACGATGGGGATCAGGGCCCAGGTGATGTAGGTCAGAAGATACTGCTTGAAGAAGATATCGCCGACGAACGGGATGTGGGAAAGGTAGGGGATGGACAAGGGGGTGAAGGGTTTGACGGTCGGAGGAATCATGGGCGAACCCACCGCCTTCCGGTAGATGAACATCGCCAGACCGCTGGCGAAGATGGTGATCCCCAGCCCGGACACATGCTGGCTGAGGCCGAGCGTCACCGCGAGGAAGGACATGAGCATGGCCAGTGCGATCCCGCACAGCGCGGCCACGAAAACCCCCAGCCACAGGTTGCCGGTGGCCAGCGTGGTCAGAAAGCCGCTGGCGGCTCCGAACAGCATGATGCCTTCGATGCCGAGATTGAGCACGCCTCCACGTTCCGTGATGATTTCACCGAGGGTCGCCAGCATGATGGGGGTCGACATGCGCAAGGTCGCGCTGAGAATGCCCGATATGAATGCCGGAGAGATGAAGTCCGTCGTCATTTTCTGGTCCACCTTATCCGGTATTCCATGAAAAGAAGCGCCACCAGCATGACCATCAAGGCGATGCCCTCGATGACGCCCTCGATGTAGACGGGGATTCCCGTCATCCTGCTCATCGTCTGGGAACCGATGGCGATGCAGCTGAAGAAGAAAGCAGAAAGGACCACGCCGATGGGATGGAGGTTGCCGAGCATCGCGATGACGATGCCCGTGTACCCATATCCGGGGGAAATATCCATGAGCAGGTGGTAGTGGATGGCGCATACCTCGCCAACGCCCGCGAGCCCTGCAAGTCCGCCCGAAATGAGGGCCGTCTTCAGAATGGTCATATCGGTATTGATGCCGTTGAAATAGGCGGCCTGGATGTTGGTGCCGACGCATTTGGCGCTGTATCCCAGGACCGTGCGGGTATTGATGAACCAGATCGCCAGGGCCAGGACGATGGCGAACACCAGCCCGACGTGAAGCCGGGTATGGGCGAGCAGGGTCGGGTAGTGCGCCGCCTCCATGATCGGCTCGGACCGCGGCCAGGATGAGCCGGCTGCCTGCATCGGCCCATAGAGCAGAAAGCCCATGATGTGGATCATGATGTAGTTCATGAGCAGGGTCGTGACCACGTCGTCGACCTTCAGTTTCGTCTTCAGGAACGCCGGGATGGCCGCCCAGATCCCGCCGGCGAGGAAACCGAGCACGACACAGGCCGGCAGAACGAGCGCGGGTGGCAGCCAGGTCCCGTAGACGCCCACCGCCGTGGCGACGATGGCTCCGGCGAACAGCTGGCCCTCCGCGCCAATGTTCCAGAACCGGGCCCGGAAGGCGAAGGAGACCGAAAGCCCGGTGAGGATGAGGGGGCTCGCTTTGACCAGGGTTTCCAGGAAGTTGAAGCGGGTTCCCAGCGCGCCATGGAGCAGGCTCGAATAGGCCTTGAGCAGGTTCCCGCCGGCCAGCAGGATTGGAATGGAACCGATCAGGATGGTCACCACGATCGCGGCGACGGGAAGGATGACCTTGAACCGGGTGGGGAGCGGCTTGCGCTTGACGATACTCAGGCCAATCATGACGCCACCCCGCTCATCCAAAGCCCGATCCGATCCCGATCGAGGCTTTTGGCACTCATCTCGCCCATGATCCTGCCTTCGTAGAGAACGATGACGCGATCGCTCAGCAGGAAGACTTCGTCCAGGTCGTCGGAAACGAGCAGGATGCCCGCGCCCCTTTCCTTCTGCCTGAGCATGGTCTGGTGGACCGTCTCCATGGCGCCAACGTCAAGGCCACGGGTGGGCTTGCAGGCGATGATGATTTTCGGCTCGCCAGCCAGCTCCCGCGCCAGGATGACCTTCTGGACATTGCCGCCGGAAAGGGATTTGATGGCCACGTCGATGCCGTCGGTCTTGACCTGGAACTGCCGCACCCGTTCCATTGCGTAGGAGCGGATCTTCCGGCCGTGGATCAATCCCATGCTGGAGAAGGGCCGCTTGTCGTGGTCTCTCAAGACCAGGTTGTCCATCACCGAAAGATCCATGCACACCCCGGTGGTGATCCGGTCTTCCGGGATTCGCGCCATGCCCGCCTCGATCATCGAGATCGGCGAACCGGTCGCCACGGGCTTGCCGTCAATGACGATGGTTCCCGCCTCGGGCCGCGCGATTCCGAACAGCACGTCGGACAGTTCCGTCTGGCCGTTGCCGGTGACGCCGGCGATCCCGATGATCTCCCGTTCCTTCAGGTCGAGGCTGAATTCGTCCAGGGCCACCAGCCCCTTGGCGTTCCGCACCCGAAGCCGGTCCACCTGGAGGACGGTCTTGCCCGCCTCGCCTCCGGTGCAATCCAGGCGCTCGAGCAGTTCCCGTCCAACCATCAGGCTGGCCAATTCGGCGATCGTCGTCTCCGGCTTCCGCCTTTCAGCAACGTTCCGGCCGCCCCTCAGGACCAGGATCCGATCCGATATTTCCATGACCTCGTGCAGTTTGTGAGAGATGAAGACGACTGAGCGGCCGTGCTCGACCAGCACCTTCAAGGTCGTGAACAGTTCCTTGGTCTCGATCGGAGCGAGAACGGCCGTCGGCTCGTCCATGATGAGGATCTTCGCCTCGCGGTACAGCGCCTTGAGGATTTCGAGCTTCTGCTGCTGACCGATGGGCAGCGTGAAGACCATGGCATCGGGATCGAGATCGAGCCCGAACTGCGCCTCGATCGCCAACAGGCGTTGCTTGGCCTTCTTCTTGTCCAGAAAGAAGCCGCCCTCCACGCCGATCATCACGTTTTCCAGCACCGATTGGCTTGGCACCAGGGTGAAATGCTGATGGATCATCGAGATGCCGTGGGCGATCGCATCCTTGGGCGAACTGAGCCGGACGGCCTTGCCGTCGATCCGGATTTCGCCCGAATCGCAGGAATAGTATCCGAAAAGGATATTCATGAGGGTCGTCTTGCCGGCCCCGTTCTCACCCAGGAGGGCGCATATCTCATTGGGAAAGAGTGAGAAACATACCTCGCTGCTCGCAGTGACATCACCGAAGCGTTTGGTGATGTCGATCATTTCAATGACTGGATGCCTGTCCAAAAGATTCACCCTCCTGTTTTTCCCTGTTGCAAGCCATGGGGCCGGTCTTGGTGGCACCGATCGGCCCTTTTCGGCAGATTCCGCTAGTCGGAAGTGAGCTGAGTCTCGATGACGGGGACCGTGAGGGTTCCGTTCATGATTTTCTTGGTGAGGTCGTTGACCTTGTTCTTCACTTTCGGCGGCAGCTTGGTTTCAAAGCTGTGGTAGGGGGCGAGGTAGGAACCCTTCGCGGCCATCATGGACCAGTCCTTGAGGTTCCTTCCGGTCCAGGTGTGGCTCACCACGGCATCCATGCTCTTCCTGATCAGGGGATACAGATCCCATACGCAACTGGTGACGACGACGTTGGGCGCCAGTGAATTCTGGTCCGCCATGTTTCCGAAAGCGAACACGTTGGCTTCTTTTGCCGCCTCGAAGACGCCGAACCGTTCCGCGAACAGGTAGTCGGCCCCGCGCTCGATCATGGCGACAGCGGCTTCCTTGGCCTTGGGGGGATCGAACCAGGTGCCGATGTAGGCAATCTTCACCTTGACCTTGGGATTGACCGAGAGCGCGCCCTTCTTGAAGGCGTTGACCAGGCGGTTGACTTCCGGAATGGGCATGGCTGCGACGATGCCAAGGGTGTTGCTCTTGGTCATCATTCCGGCGGTCACCCCGCAGAGATAGGCGGGTTCATGGATCCAGTTGTCGAAGACGGAATAGTTGGGTCCCTGGGGATTGAACTCGGATCCAAAGGCGTAGGCGATCTTGGGGTAGTCCTTGGCAGCCCGGCGGGACGGCTCTTCGCCGGCGAGGAACGCATCGCCGGTGATGAAGTCAAAACCACGCTCGGAATACTCCCGCACGACCTTTTCGAAGTCGGCGGCCTGCACCCCCTCCGAATACTCGTAATTCGCATTGAGTTCCTTGGCAACCTTCTTGCACGCCTGATGGATGGCGCCATCCCATGGCTCCTCGATCGACGTCTGGAAGATGGCCGCGATCTGCAGCTTCTTCCCGGAAGACTGGGAGAATACTGCGGTTGCGCACAAAGCTCCGGCTATGACAAGGCTGGCGAACTTATTCATTCTTCCCTCCTGGTTGTGGTTTGGACGCTGCCTTCGGCTAGCGCTTCAACAGTGCGGAGACAAGGCTCCGCGCGACTTTCGCACCTTCGAGGATGGCTTCGTAACCGGTGCACCGGCACAGGTGCCTATCCAGGACCTTCATGATTTCAGCATCTTCGGCACCCGGGTTGGCCGTGAACAGGGCATGGAGCTCCATGACAATCCCTGGGGTGCAGAAACCGCATTGCACAGAGCCCGAATCGACGAGCGCCTGCTGGATGGGGTGGACGGCGCTCACACTCAGCCCTTCGATGGTGAGAACGTCGGCGCCCTCGAGCTTCTTCGATGACGTCACACAGCTTTTCACCGCCTTGCCGTTCAGGATCACCGTGCAGGCACCGCAGACGCCGTTGTCACAGCCGCACTTGGTTCCGGTAAGGTTCAGTTCCTCGCGCAGAAGTTCGAGCAGTTTCATTTCCCGGTCCAGCTCGACGGAGATGGCTCGGCCATTCAGACGGAAGCTTACTTTTTCCTTCATTTTCCATTTCCTTTGAGCTTGAGCGCGGCCAGGATCCGAGTCGGCGTCACGGGGATGTCGGTGAATTCGATTCCAATTGCGTCGTACACAGCATTGAGGATTGAAGGGGCGGCACCGAGGACCGGATGCTCGCCGACGCCGCGCGCGCCATAGGGCCCCACCACATCCGGGGTCTCCACGAACTCGATGGTCGACAAGCGCGGCGCCTCGCTGGCCGTGGGCAGATGGTACTTCCCGAAATGCGGGTTCGTGATCTTGCCGTCAGGCCCGATCTCGAGCTTTTCGTAGAGGGACGCGCCGATCCCCATGAGCACTCCGCCTGTCACCTGGCCTCGGATCTGGCGTGGATTGATGACCTTCCCCACGTCGAAGCAGGAGACGAAATGATCGATCGTCACCTTGCCGGTGCTCTTTTCGATCCGGAGGTCGCATCCCTGGGCGCCGAACGTGTAGGAAACTCCGGCTCCGCCCTGGCCGTTCTCGTCGAAGCCCGAATACCTGGGAAGCCGTGCGTCGCTGGTCGCCTGAGCCAACTCGCCCATGGTCACGCCGTCCGGAAACATGTAGCCCAGGGCCACATCGTTGACGGCAATCCTGCAGTCCGGATCGCTGAGCACGAACAGCCACTGGCCATCGTATCCGATGAAATCCTCGTCGCAGCGAAGGGCGTAGGAAGCGTTTTTCTTCAGGATCGCGATGACCCGGTTAGCGGCCCGGACGATCGCCCGGCCCCCCATGGTGGTGAACATGCTGCCGATGGTCTGCCACTCGTACGGGGAATTCAGGGTATCGACTTCGAAATTGACCCTGACCTTGTGCGGCGGCACCTGCAAGGCCTCGCCGGCGACCTGCTGAACGACCGTCCGCAGCCCTTGTCCGACCTCCAGGCCGCCGATCGTCACCGTGACGCTGCCGTCCTTGTTGCGCTTGAGAATGCAGCCTTTGGTTTGGAAGGGTGCTCCCTTGGGCGACTTCATGTTCGCAGCAAAGCCCCTGCCGTAAAAAAACCGCTCGTCCTCGGCGGGCTTGGGGCTGGCGGACAGCGCCTTCCGGACTTTCTCCGCACAGTTTCTGACGCTCCCATTGGCCACATACATTTTTTCGCCAAGGGCGTTCACTGAGCCGGGTCCGATGTAGTTCATCTCCCGGAGATCGAAAGGGTCCATCCCCATCTTCCGGGCCAGCATGTCGATGAGGCGCTCGACCGCGAACTGGCCCTCCGGGTGGCCGTAGCCCCGGCAGGCTCCCACCGGCGGCGTGTTGGTGTAGACGGTGAAGGACTGCAGGTCGCAATGGTCGAAGACATAGGGGCCCGTCGCATTGTGGCCCGCCGCGTGAGAGACGTTAACGCCGGTGTCGGCATAGGCTCCCGTGGAATGGTAGGAGCGCACTTGGATGCCCAGGAATTTGCCGTCTTTGCGGGCCGCGATCTTCATCCGGGTGCGGATGCCACGGCCGAGGAGCGTGCTCTCCAGGTCTGCCTTCCGGGAGGCGACCCATTTCACCGGGCGTCCCTTGGCATGGCTGGCGATCCAGGCCACGGTATGCTCGATGGTGATGTCGGACTTGTAGCCGAAGGAACCGCCGATTTCGGGGACTCTCACCCTCACCGCCGCGCTGGGCACCTGATAGGCATGGGCGAGTTCATCCCTGATGATGAATGGGCATTGGGAATTCGACCAGCACTCGATGGTTCCGTCGTTCTGGAACCAGACGATCGCTCCGTGGGTTTCGATCGCCGCGCAGGAGATTAGAGGGTAATTGAATTCTTCTTCGATGACGAAGTCGGCCTCGGCGAGCGCCTGTTCGAAATCGCCCTTTTTAAGGCGGTAGTGTCCGGCGATGTTGGTTCCCGGGACGGGATGGATGGCGGGAAGGTGCCAGTACTCGCCGTTCTTTTCATGGATGAGCACAGCCCCGGGCCGCATGGAATCGAGGGCATCCACCTGGACGGGAAGCGGTTCGTATTGAACAACAATATGTTTGATCGCCTCGCGGGCCTGGTGGGTCGATTCCGCGATGACCGCGGCCACGGCCTCGCCGATGTGCCTGACCTTGTCCACTGCCATGGGAATCTGGTCAGCGATGTTGTCGCCGTAAATGTAACTGCAGGATGCGCCGGTGACGACCGCCACCACGCCAGGGCAGGCTTCGGCCGCCGAAGTATCGATGGAGATGATCTTTGCATGGGCATATTCGGGCCGGAGGATTTCCGCATAAAGCATTCCTGGAAGCCGAATATCGTCGAGGAAGACCGATTTGCCCTGTGCTTTCAGAATGGCGTCAGGACGCTGGAAATCCTTGCCTACGTACAAGCAGTCCACCACTGACCTCCTGGTAAGAAGCGCGATGTGAAGATTGGTGAATACCAAATTGTATTCAAAGCTGTATACAATAAATTAACCCTGGATTTGGCCATGTCAAGAGAAAATTAAATAAATCGTATGTGTTCCACGCTCGGTTGGTTAGACCAGAGACTAACATCAGGCCACCTGCTTGGTAAGCCAAGCTTGGCGTGCCTCGCCGGGTGTTCGTCCCCCCAGCTTTCCAAGCTGCCGGGCAACAGGCCACCATCCCGGCTTCAGCGAGGCGACCAACTTCGCCGAATCCCTCCAAAGGGCGCAATCTTCACCCCGGCGGACCTTCGGGTTTCCACTCGAACCCAGTGAGATACTGATCTGAAAGCGTGAAGCAATCGTCACCAATGCTCCGGAGCACCAGCCCAGTGGAAGGAGGAACGATGAGGTTCAACCGGATCGCCCTGGCCCTGTTCAGCGCCGTCATCGGCATCACCATCCTGTACGCCGGGCTGATCCTGACCATCTACCTGCAGCGGCACGAGCTGGCCGAGTCCAAGGAAACCTTCCGCAAGGAGCGGTTCGAGGATTCGTTCTACCGTCTGCTGGGGTACTACCGGCAGACCCGCTACCTCGGCACCCTGGAGTGCCTGCTGGAGCAGATCGAGCACGAACTGGCGCGGGCGCCCTACTGGCGCATCCTCATGTCCCAGCTCACCATCTTCGAGGTGAAATACATCTTCTACACCTGCCTGGTGGCGCCGGAAAACGACAATCTGCGCAACCTCATCCACCGTTCCGAGCTGTCCAGGCACCGCATGCTGGAAAGCACCATCAACCACCACCACCTGGCCTTCTACCAGCAGATCCACGGGTTCCAACTGGTCCACAACAAGCCGAAGATCTTCATGCCATACGACAAGCAGGAGATGCACCGGATCCGCAAGCGCCTTAACGAGTCCCCCGCCCGGGCGCACGGCGAGGAACCGCTCCAGGAGCCGGAATATTCTTCCTTCGATTCCCAAGAATGAATGGATCGGGTCAGGATCAAAGCTCCGTTTTCTGGTGAATCCTTTCGATTATCCCAAGATTGAATGTGCCGGTCGTTTGGCGGCCGATTGACGAGCCAATCGGCAGGCCCAACCACTGGAGGGAAGGCTTGCCGCTAATCACCTGCCATGCACGACGTCCGCGGCTCGTTTAGCCGCGGCATACAGGTCCAGGCGGGAATAAACACCAAACGGCGACCCATCATCCAAGAAGCCACCGCCTGGTCCCTCTGTCTCCGTGAGAATAGTGTTGGCCTTTTCCATGGTTAACGATGGGAAAGCCACTGTTAGCAAATAACCAGCTTGGGGAATCAGTTTGCCCACATCTTCCGTCACACCTGCGTTCTGGCTGAAGACGACTGGCAGGTTATACGTTTGTGTTGCAGCGTAGAAGGCCTCATTCGCGGCAGGGTTGCTCAAACGGCCAATGTCTTCACGCGCGCACACTTCAATCGTGTTGCCGCAAGCTGCCCGTAAGCCCGAAGCCAGCTCGTCCCGAGCCTTCAGCACGGCTGCCCGGAAATCCGCGATGACCGGGGCCCCCTTCATCGACTGGCCGACATAAGCAGGATCATTGGCAAGAAGATGCGCCATGTCATAGAGCGCCAGCGTGCGCCCTGCGATGACATCCATCGTGTAATGAGCGCCCATGATGATGCGGTCATTCCCGTACTCCGCACCCCTGGTGACCATTTGCGGATATCGTTCTGGCACCAGAATGCCCAGCAGGAGTGCGCCGGTATAGCCATAGGTCGTATGACCGCTCGGAAACGAAGGGTTCGCGGTCAGGTTCATGATCGGGCCGCGGTTATAGTCGAGGTTGTCAGCCGGAGTATTGAAATAATCCGGGCCTATGATTCGGGAGGTGTTCGGCTCAGTCTGGAAGGGGCGTGAATTGCCGAACGGATCCGCACCGGGAGAGCCCGCCGGAAGGCCGTAGCTCTTGCCAAAGACATCCGTAGTGCCATTGATGGCCTTCAGGATCGCTTGTGCCTGAGGCGAGACCGGGGTTTTCCCATTGGTCGTCGCGTTCGCGAAAAAAAACTTACCGGAAGCCGAATTCGCCGAAGTGACTGCGTATGCATAGGAAATGACCTCGGCTACGGCTTGTGGCACCTTCGTGAAGAGCTCTCGATCGATGTAGTGAGCGCGCGCGAGGTAGGCGGCGCCCAGCGTGGTTCCGAGCCCGTCCGCCAGATCGGCGAGATTGCCTGACGTGATGAAAGCGTCACAAAGCGCCTGCTGTTGCTGTTCGGGAAAAGGCAAAAGGGTGGGCTGCGCGATCAATCCCGTCTGGATCCCCCCGGTGACGGTGTAGTTCGCACCGAGGGCGGCTTGCCCCGCCACGGTGTTCGGCAGGGCGCTGGTCGGTGCGAGACCCTTCAGGGCCGCCAGGTCGGTAGGCGACTGGGCCATGGCTTGGAACGAGATCAGCAGGCAAAGCGCCGAAAGGCGTAAACCGTAATGCATATGCAGACTCCTCTTCCAGGTTGTTGAACCACACTTGCCTGAATCCTGAGGTCTTCCTTTTCCCTCTCTGGTGGCAAACCGAAGCCCGCTCACGATTCATTCAAATTCGCGCGATAGAACAGGTGAATCAAGGTTTAACCCAGATGGCAGGTTAACCAACAGCCATGCCCACCAGGAGCCCCCTGGTGTGAACACGTTGTAAATTAATCGCATGGAAGGCCTTCACGGCGGAATTCCGCCATCGTCACGAAGGCGAAGCTTGGCGTTGCAGGCTGGTCATATCCGGCCGGGATTGAAGCGCTTCATCCAAAGGGCCAGAGCCGGGTCGTCAAAGGGGTCGACGATCTCTGCCAGTACCGGGGATTTTTCATCCTGGCCATGACCGGGCCGTTCGCCGTCCAAGGACGGCGCACGGTCTCGGCGATCGCGCGGCGCACCGGCCATCCAGGAGAACAACCAGGCGAGAGACGCGCGTCGTCAGCCATGATCTGGCGCTGGAAACGGCGGAAATCCGGATCAACATCGTCTTCAGCCTTGAAGCGCAACTCGCTCATGCTTTCCGGCACTTGAAGAAGCCGCCGACCGACGCCATGCTGTACAGGGAACCGCGGGATGGCAAAGGTGGAACGCAAGGGGGATGGACTGGGAATCACCGCCCAGGCAACGCAGGACCCATTCAGGAAATAGTTTTTGCAGGCCCATAAGGAAAACGATGGAAGCGAACGATCACCAGCAAATCCTGGAGCTGTTCAACGAGTATGTGCGGATGTACTCCTCCCGCGATGACCGTCTCACCACGCGTTTCAGTGAAGATTTTTCCGGCTTCACGGGCGGCGGCGACTTCCTGGTCAAGGACAAGGCCGCATGGATCGCCATCACCCGCCAGGATTTCGCCCAGGTCAAGGAGCCGATCCGGATCGAGATCAAGGACCTGGCCATCCAGGCCCTGGCCGATACCATCGCCGTGGCCACCGCCTTCTTCCACATCCACTTGCCGATCAAAGACCACATCCTGTCCCGGGAGACCGCCCGGCTGGTGTTGATTTTCCGGCGGGAAGCCACGGGCTGGATGATCGCCCACAGCAGCATTTCCATTCCCTATCACCTGGTTCGTGAAGGGGAGGTGTATCCGCTGAAGGAGCTGGTGGACCACAATCAATTCCTGGAAGAACAGATTGCCGAACGAACCATTCAGCTTTCCGAAGCGAACGAGCAGCTCAAAAGCACCAATGAGAAGCTGCAGCAGGAGATCGCCGAGCATCTGCGGACCGAGGAGGAGAAGGCCAGGCTGGAGGCCCAGCTTCAGCAGTCGCAAAAAATGGAAAGCCTGGGCATCCTGGTGGCCGGCGTTGCCCATAACATCAACAACGTGCTCGCCATCATCATGAGCACCGCCTCATTGAGGGAACAGAGCCTGCCTGGCCCCCCGGATCTGAAGGCCTACGACACCATCGGCAAGGCCTGCAGGCGCGGCCGGGATGTGGTGACCTCCCTCATGCAGTTCGCCCGGCCCACCCTCTCCAGCCAGGCCCCCTTTGATCTGCACGGGCTCATCCGGGAAGTCTGCGATCTCCTGGGCAATACCACCAGCGACCGCATCAGGATCGCTGAGGCCTTCGCGGAAAGGCCCTTGTGGATCTTCGGGGACGCCGGAGCCATCAACCACGCCCTTATGAATCTTTTTATCAATTCGCTGGATGCCATGCCCACGGGCGGGACGCTGACCTTGCGGACCACCGTTCCCGAAGAGGATTGGGCGGAAGTGTCCGTGGAGGATAGCGGTGAGGGCATGCCCCCGGAAGTCCTGGCCCATGTGCTGGAGCCGTTCTTCACCACCAAGGACGTGGGCAAGGGGACGGGTCTGGGGCTGAGCATGACTTATGGCGTGGTCAAAGCCCACGGCGGTTCCATGGCCATCACCAGCACGCCGGGGCAAGGGACCACCGTGAGGCTCCGGTTCCCGCGGGTCCCCGCCCCACGGTCCGGTGCGCTGGAGCCCAAGGAGGCCCTTTGACTTCAGCCTTGGGGATCCGGGCAAGGCGGCGGCAGGCGGTGAGGCGTCAAACCAGCGCATTCCCGGCCGGCCGCCGGGGACTGGCATGGGCGATCAAGGTCGGATACCCCATGTAGAAGAGGAAGGTCGGCTCCCAGGCGGTGCCGCCCAGGACATCGGCCAGCAAGCCGGCCCGCAGCGCTGGCTTGCCGAGCGCCTTTTCATGATCGATCATCTCCACGGCTTCATTGCAGGGCCTTCCGGCCAGGGCGTTGACGGTCGCCAGCAGATGCGCCCGTTGCCAGATCCGCCCCGCCCGCAAACTTTGTTCCCGGTCATAGCGGTCGTGGACGGCGATGATGCCGATCAGCGGCGCGCTCGACATCAGGTCCGCATACCCGGACTTCGCCCCGCGCGCCATGGCCAGCCGCAATAGCCACGGCGGCATCATCTTGGCCAGGCCGGTCGCCGCCGGAGGCAGCCCGAAGGCATCGATGGTCAGGCCGTCGCGGAATTGCTGGACCTCAGCCCAGTCGAGCCGAAGCCAGCGAGCGTTGTCGCTGATGACCGCGGGATCGGAATAGAGTTCGGCGTTGGCCGCGGTGCTGATCGCCACGACCTTGCGGCGGTCCGCCTCCGGAGCGATGAGGAAAATCCTGACTTCCGGTTCGTCGTCGGCCAGATGGCTCAGGGTGTGCAGGAACTGAGGCGGGATGGGCTTTTGCGGGAGGTAGGCCGCGCGGTTGGTGTGGCGCCGCGGGATGGCTTCATACAATTCATTGAACTCCTGGATGCAGGCGGAGATTTCCAGCCGCGCCACGAGCAGGGGTCCCGGCCCCGCGGGAATCGGCCCGAGCTTGCCCGGGACGAGGGTGAGCACGAATGCGGAGCCCTTGGCCTGCGCGGCCAGCATCAGGTTCTCCAGGGCGCAGCCCATCCCGAGGTGCGCTTCCCGAAGGTAGGGATCGAGCGCCCCGAGATTTTTCCGGACGTCCAGGTACATCTCGATGGATGTGTCCGTCACCTTGAACAGCCAGGGTTGCGTGTTATGTGGGCTCGCCGCAAGAATCGCGGCGCGCACCAAGGCGAGCAGGCCATCATTGGGCTCCCTGCGCCAGTTCTGCCAGGGTTCGTAGGCCGGCCCCGCGCCGGTGCTGAAGACCCCCTGATCGAAGGCGCGCCACACGCCACCGCCCGCCACCAGAATGGTGACGACGCCCGCACCTTTCAGGAATGCTCTGCGCTGCATGGAGTCCCTCCACCGGCTGCGTTGTTGGCACTTAGGGAAGTTTTCAAAAAAACTCGGCGGGTACGCCCAACTGGGATGCGGCAAACCAGAAATGAATATAGCCTTTTATACAACGAGCCCCCCTGCTAAAAGCATATGAACGCAGAACCGTCAGCAGGGAGTGGATCGCGCATGACCGCATGGCAACCTTATCTTTCGCACCTGAAGGCCCTGGATCAGGCGGATGCCCGTCTGGCCGAGGTTCCGGACGACCTCGAGGCCCGCTTCGACCGCGCGCGGATGCTCACCCTGCTGGGCCGGACCGAGCTGGCGAAGCAGGCGTATTTCCAGATCCTCGAGCGCGCACCCGGCCATTTCGGGGCGCTCAACAACCTGGGCACCCTGCTCTACGAGACCGGCTACCGCACCGCCGCGCGCACCGCCTATGCCGAGGCGGTGGCCCGCCACCCTGATCAGCCCATGGCCCGGGTCAACCTGGCCAACCTGCTGCGCGAGGAGGGGGCAGTGGAGGACGCCCGCCGCGAGTACCAGGCCGCCCTGGCCTTGGCCCCCGACCACCCGGAAGCGCACCAGGGCCTCGCGCTGCTGCTGCTGGAAGCCGGCGAGGAGGAGGCGGCCCGCGCCCACCAGCTGGCCGGTTTCCGGAACCGCGCGGAAACGGTCCTGCCCTACCTGGGCACCACCGAACCCGTGCCGGTGCTGCTGCTCATCTCCGCCGCCCGGGGCAATGCGCCGTTCCAGGCCCTGCTCGACAACAAGACTTTCCTGGTCACGGTGATCGTGGCGGAAATTTTCGACGAGGCCCGGCCCTTGCCGCCGCACCGCCTGGTGGTCAACGCCATCGGCGACGCCGACCTCTGCGCCGAGGCACTCCGCTCCGCCGGCCGGATCGTCGCCCGGTCCCAGGCCCCCGTGCTGAATCCGCCGGCAGCGGTCCTGGCCACGGGGCGCGCCGACAACGCCGCCCGCCTTGCCACCATCCCTGGCGTGGTCACCCCGGCCACGCTGGATTTGCCGCGGACCCGCCTGGCCGGGCCGGATGCCGCCGCGGTCATCGCCGGCCTCGGCTTCACTTATCCCCTGCTGCTGCGTGCGCCCGGGTACCACGCCGGCCTGCATTTCCACCTGGTCGCCGAGGCGGCCGAACTCCCGGCGGCCATCGCCAGCCTGCCCGGAAGCCGGGTTTCCCTGATCCAGTACCTCGATGCCCGGGGAGCCGACGGCAAGGCCCGCAAATACCGGGTGATGATGATCGGCGGCCGGCTCTACCCCGCCCATGCCGCCATCTCCAGCCACTGGAAAATCCACTACTTCAGCGCCGACATGGCTGACCATCCGGAACACCGGGCCGAGGACGCGGCGTTCCTGGGCGACATGGCGGCCATCCTCGGCGGGCGCGCGGTCCAGGCGCTCCAGGACATTCGCACGGCGCTCGCGCTGGACTACGTGGGCATCGATTTCGGTCTGGACCCGGAAGGCAATGTGCTGCTGTTCGAAGCCAACGCCGCAATGACCATTCATCCACCGGGCCCGGACCCGCGCTGGGACTACCGGCGCGAACCCGTGGCCCGGATCCTGGAAGCGGCCCGCCGGCTGCTGACGGCGAAGGCAGGCATTGCATGATTCCTTGAGGCGATGAAGGGCCTGCCGCCGAAGCGGGTGATGCTATTCTGATGCACCATCCAACTTCGGAACGTCCAGTTTCAGCTTGTGGAAATCTGAGCGGGCCGTCGAGGCGCTGAACCGTTCCCCCGTGCGGCGGATCGGCTACGAAAAATCCTCCGGCGCCCAGGTTTTCAGCCTACCTTTGGAATCGGCGCTCTGGCCTGGGCGCGAGGTTTTGGACCGGCCAGAAGCACCATCATTGTCCTGAGGTTGCATTGCCACGCTCTTCGTTGATTCCGGGATTGCTCTTCCTGCTCCTGCTGGGCTGCGGCGGAGCGCCGGGGCCCAGTTTCAGTGTCGCGCCCGAACCCCGCACGGTGGTGGTGGGCGACCAGATGACGCTCTCCGCCACGCCCAACGAGGACCTGGCGGGCGATTTGGCGTGGGAAGTGCAGGAACCGTACGGCGGCGGGCTGCGCAACAGCCTGGGGCCGACCACCGTCTACTTCGCCCCGGAATCCGCGGGGACCTACCATCTGGTGCTCCGGGCCGACCGGGTCGACGGGCATAAGCTGAAACAGATCGTTCAGGTCCAGGTGCTGCCGATCGTCACGGTGGAGCCAGCCAGCGCCCAGGTGGCCCAGGGCGGCTCGGTGACCTTCAACGCCGTGGTCAAGGGGCTTGGCCGGAGCACCGTGAAATGGACCGTGGACGAGCCGGACGGCGGGGAGATCGACCAGGACGGCCGCTACCTGCCTCCCGCCAGGCCCGGCACCTACCATGTGACCGCCGTCCCCACGCTCGACCCCCAGGTCAGCGCCCAGGCCACGGTGGTGGTCGCCGGCTGAGAACGATTGAGAAAGATGGCCGTCATGGGCATGATCAAGGGTCGGGCTCGCGTTGGCGCGCCTCGTCCAAGGGAGCGCGGTCATGGTTCCACCAGCCCAGGAGCGTCAGCCCCGGCCCGCTGACTTCGCGGACCGGGCCTGGGCGATCCTGCAGGACGCCGGGGCCGCCTTCAACCGCAATTCCGACCTGCGCCAGGCCTCGTCCCTGGCCTTCTACTGCACCCTGGCGCTGATTCCCGCCATGCTCCTGCTGACCTTCCTGCTGAGCGTGGGGATCGGGTCCTCCCAGGCGGCGATGCAGAAGACCTCCGAGTTCATCCGCCAGGTGATCCCGCGCTCGAGCGAGGTGATCCTGCGCGAGGTGGGCAGCCTGGCCAGCCATCCCAAGGCCGCGGGCACCCTGAACCTGCTGGTGCTCACCTGGAGCCTCACGCCGCTGGTGTCGAGCCTGCGGGAGATCATCAACGGCATGTTCAAGCTGCGCCAGCGGCGCCCGCTGCTGGCCGGCAAGGTGGCGGACCTGGCCATGGGCATGGCCTTCATCACCGGGCTGGCCGGGCTGGCCGGGGCCGGGGTGCTGTTCAAGTTCCTGGCCCGGCTGTCCGGGAACCTCCATCCCCCGGTCTCGCTCAATACCACCCTGCCCTTCTGCCTCACGGTGCTGCTGGTCTGGGGGGTGTACTTCGCCTTCACCCCCAAGGCGCGCAAGACCCACCTGCTGATCGGGTCGCTTACCACCGCGGTCCTGTGGTTCCTGCTCCGGCCCGCCTTCACCCTGTTCCTCACCCACGACCCCGGCTACGGCTTCGCCTTCGGCTCGTTCAAGTCGATCTTCATCGTCATCATCTGGATCTACTACTCCATGGCGGCCCTGCTGTTCGGGGCGGAGGTGGTGGCGGCGCTGCACCGGAGCGAGACCGTGCTGATCAAGCGCCTCATGGATGGCCGGGGCAGCGTCCCGTTCAAGGGCGACACCCGGCTGGTGCTGGAAGCGCCCGCGGGCTGGGTGTTCTTCCAGGAGGGCGATCCGGGGGAGGAGATGTTCTTCGTGCTGGGCGGGGCCGTGAGCATTTGCCGGGAAGGGCGCCAGATCGCCCTGATCGGGAAGGGCAAGTACTTCGGGGAAATGACCTTCCTGCTGGGCATGGAGCGCTCGGCCACGGCTGTGGCGCTGGAGCCCTGCCGCTGCGTGATCATCCACAGCCACAATTTCGAGGCCCTGCTCCTGGAATTCCCCGAAATCGTTAGGGAAATGCTGGTGGAGATGGCGTTCCGCCTCAGCAAGGAAAAAGTCCGATAGAAGTTCCGCCCGGCCTCATAATCGCCGAAAGAAGAGAGTTGACCGCCATGAAACCCCTTGCCCCAGCCACCGCCTGCCCCATCGTCGGGATCGGTGCGTCGGCGGGCGGGCTGGAGGCGCTGGAGAAGTTCCTGGCCCGGGTGCCCTCGGGTTCCGGCCTGGCTTTCGTGGTGATCCAGCACCTGGACCCCACGGTGGAGGATCTGCTGGCGGAACTGCTGCAGCGCATCACCCCCATGGCCGTGGTCCAGGCCAGCGACCGCATGCCGGTGAAGCCCGACTGCGTCTATGTGATCCCGCCCAACAAGAACATCGAAGTGCGTTCGGGCCTGCTGCACCTCTCGGTGCCCTCGGCGGCCCGGGGCCTGCGCCTGCCCATCGACTTCTTCCTCCGCTCGCTGGCCGAAGACCGGCGCGAACACAGCATCGGGGTCATCCTCTCCGGCATGGGCTCGGATGGCTGCCTGGGCCTGCGCGCCATCAGGGAGCAGGGCGGCCTGGCCGTGGCCCAGGCCCCCGCCGACGCCCGGTTCGACAGCATGCCCCGGGCCGCGATCGACGCCGGCCTGGCCGACCTGGTGGGGCCGGCGGAACAGCTGCCCGCCCTGATCCTCAGTGTGCTCCAGCTGCCTCCTGGGCCTGCCGGGACCGCTGCCGAGCCGGTACCGGACGGGCAGGTCCTGCAGCAGGTGGCCAGGCTGCTCCGGGCCCGCACCGGCCATGAATTTTCCCTCTACAAGCAGACCACGGTGGTGCGCCGGATCGAGCGGCGCATGGGCGTGCACCAGATCGCCGGGTTCCAGGACTACGTCCGCTTCCTGGAGGCCAGCCCCCACGAAGTGGATCTGCTGTTCAAGGAGCTGCTGATCGGGGTGACCAGCTTCTTCCGGGACCCGGCCGTGTGGGCGCTCCTGGGGGATGAAGTGATCCCCGGATGGTTCAAGGGCCAGCCCGAAGGCAGGCGTTTCCGCGCCTGGGTGCCCGGGTGTTCCACCGGCGAGGAGGCCTATGGGCTGGCCATCATCTTCCGGGAGGCCCTGGCCCGGGCGCGGCCGGCCCTGAACTGCAGCCTGCAGATCTTCGCCACCGACCTGGACCGGGATGCCATCGTCAAGGCCCGGCGCGGCCTGTTCAAGACCAACATCGCGGCGGACGTCTCCGAGGCGCGCCTGGAGAAGTTCTTCCTGGCGGAGGAGGACGGCTTCCGGGTGCGCCAGGAGATCCGCGAGATGGTGGTGTTCGCGCCGCAGAACCTCATCATGGACCCGCCCTTCACCCGGCTCGATCTGCTGAGCTGCCGCAACCTGCTCATCTACCTGGCGCCGGAGCTGCAGAAGAAGATCATGCGGCTGTTCCACTACAGCCTGGTGCCGGGGGGGATCCTTTGCCTGGGCAACGCCGAGAGCGTCGGCGCCCTGGCCGATCAGTTCCAGCCCTGCGCCGGCAAGCACCGCCTGTTCCGGCGCGGCGAAGCGAGCCTGCCGATGCAGGCCATGGCCTTCCCCCCCGCGCTGGCCGTCGCCCGCCCTGGTGAACCAAAGGAACCCAAGATGCCCGAAGCCCACAACCTGTCCTTGCTCGCGGATCAAGTCCTGCTGCAGCAGTTCGCCCCGCCGGCCGTACTGGTCAACGAGGCCGGGGATATCCTCTACATCAGCGGCCGCACCGGCAAGTACTTGGAGCCCGCGGCCGGCAAGGCCAACTGGAACATCTTCGCCATGGCCCGGGACGGCCTGCGCCTGGAGCTGGCCAGCGCCCTGCACCGGGCGGCGCGCCAGGACGAGCCGGTGACCGCCCACGACCTCAAGGTGGGCACCAACGGCGGAACCCAGATGGTGGGCCTCACCGTGCAGAAACTGACCGCGCCCGGCCCCCTCCAGGGCCTGATCATGGCCGTGTTCCGGGACCAGCCGGCGCCGATGCCCGGCGTCCCCGAGCCCCGGACCGGCGGCTCCCGGGTCCGGCAGCTGCAGCAGGAGTTGCTGCAGAGCCGGCAGGCGCTGTACGACCTCCAGCAGGAGATGCAGACCTCCCAGGAGGAGCTCAAATCGACCAACGAGGAACTGCAATCCACCAACGAGGAGCTGCAGTCCACCAACGAGGAGCTGACCACCTCCAAGGAGGAGCTGCAGTCCCTGAACGAGGAGCTGCAGACCGTCAACGCCGAGCAGCAGTCCCGGATGGAGGAGCTGGCCCGGACCAGCAGCGACATGAGGAACCTCCTGGACAGCACCAACATCACCACGGTGTTCCTGGACCAGGACCTGCACATCGGGCGCTTCACCTCCGGGGCCATCCGCCTGTTCCAGCTCCTGCCCGGCGATGTGGGCCGCCCCCTCACGGATATCACCACGACCCTGCAGTACGACCGGCTGACCGGGGACTGCCGGGAAGTGCTGCGCACCCTGATCCCCACCGAGCGGAACGTCACCGCCCTGGACGGACGCTGGTTCTCGGTGCGGGTCATGCCCTACCGGACCAAGGACGAACGGGTGGATGGCCTGGTGCTCACCTTCACCGAAACCACCGGCGCCAAGCTGCTGGAGCGGGACCTGCGCGCCACCGCCGGCCAGTTCCAGGCCCTGCTGAACCACCTGAGCACCGGCTATGCCCTGTGCGACGCCATCCCCGGCTTCGACGGCGAGCCGGTGGACGGCCGCTTGTCCATGCACAACCGGGCCTTTGCCCGGATGCTGGGCGCCGGAGCGCCGGCCAAGGGCCGGACCCTGCTGGAACTCCTGCCGGCCATGCGGCCGTTGCTCCAACCGGCGCTGGCCCAGACGCCCTTGGGTGGTGAGATCCGGGTGTTTGACCGATACTTGGAGCTGAACAGCCGCACCCATGAACTCATGGTTTATCGGCCAACTGCTGATCAGTTTGCTCTCATATTCAGGAACACCAACGATCCCGGACGGCTCTTCGAGGCATCAGCCAATGGTTGCGACCGAACTGAATAACTCCATGATCTTGCCGGATCGCCAAGCCGAAGCGGCCGGGGACGCCGAAACCCATCGGCTGATGCAGCAGCTCCAGTTGCACCGGATCGAGCTGGAGATGCAGAACGAGGAACTGCAGCGCGCCCAGGAGGAGCTCAAGGCGTCGCGGACCCAGGTGGACCAGCGGGTATTGGCGCGCACCGCGGAGCTCAGCCAGGCCATCGAAAGCCTTTCCGTGGAGATCCGGGCGCGCCACCGGGCGGAACAGTCTCTGCTCGGGGCCTGCACCGAACTGGAGCACCTGCGCGACCGCCTGCAGGCGGAGAACGCCGGCCTGCACCAGCAACTGGACCGGTTCGAGCTGGCGGGCCTGCCCGGCCCGAGCCCGGCCATGGCCGAACTGAGGTCGCGGATCGAGACGGCGGCGGCCTGCGAAAACCCGGTGCTCCTGCTGGGGGAAGCCGGCACCGGCCAGCGGGCGGTGGCCCGGGCCGTGCACAACCGGAGCGCGCGCCGGCACCGGGCGATGCTGAGCACGTCCTGCGCGGCGCTGCCGGAGGACCTGCTGCAGGTCATGCTGTTCGGCCACCAGGCCGGCGACTACCGGCGGATCGGCCAGTTCGAACTGGCGGCCCAGAGCACCCTGTTCCTGGACGAGGTCGGCTCGCTGCCCTTGGCACTCCAGGCCACCCTGGCGGGAGCGATCCGGCAGCTCGCCTGCATCCCCCCGGGCAGCCCGGCCGGGGCGCGCGCGGAGGTCAAGCTCATCGTCGCCAGCAACCGCGACCTCCAGCAGGAGGTCCGCCAAGGCCGGTTCCGGGAGGATCTGTACGCCTGCCTGGGCAGTTGCCCGATCACCGTCCCCCCCCTGCGCGAGCACCTGGAGGATATCCCCACCTTGGTGGCCGAGTTGGTCGCCCGGTTCAACCGGACCCTCGGCAAGCGCTTCGCATCGGTTCCGGACTCGTCGCTGGAGCACCTGATGGCCAGGCCATGGCCCGGCAACATCAAGGAACTGGCAGGCGTGATCGAGCTGGCGATGATCTCCGCCCCGGGTCCCGATCTGGAATTATAGCAATCAGGCTGGCTCCGCGATGCCCAGGCTGGCCAGCACCTGCCGGTAGGCATCGGGCAGCGGTGCCTGGAAGTCCATGCGCCGGCCATCGCCCGGGTGGTTCAGGGACAGCTTCCAGGCGTGCAGCATGGGGTGCGGGCAGGCGAAGTGGCGCTTGTCGGCGTCCAGCCAGGCGGGGGCGCCGCCGTAGAGCGGGTCGCCCAGGATGGGCGCGCCCAGGTAGTTGAGATGCAGCCGGATCTGGTGCGTGCGCCCGGTCAGCAGCTCGCACTCCACCAGGGCCAGGCCGCAGGCGGTGGCCAGCAGCTTCACCCGGGTCTGGGACGGGCGGCCGGCGGCGCTGACCGCCATTTTCAAACGGTCCACCCGGTGCCGGGCGATCGGCTGGTCCACCAGGACCGAACCCACCTCGGGCAGTTTGCGCGACATCCGCACCACGGCCAGGTAGCGCTTGGCCACGGTGCGGTCCTTGAACTGGAGCTGGAGCGCCTGCTGGGTGCCCACATCCTTGGCCATGGCCAGGCAGCCGGTGGTGTAGCGGTCCAGGCGGTGTACCAGGCCCGGCCAGATGGGCGCCGGCAGCTCGTCCTCGTCGTCCTCGGGCAGGGCCTCGGCGGTGATCACCGGCGCGTGCAGCCGGCCCAGCAGGGCGTTCAGCACCGTGCCGGACGGGTGCCCCGGCCCGGGATGCACCACCATGCCGGCGGGCTTGTCGATGATCCACAGGTGATCGTCCTCGAACAGGGTCGGCAGGTCGATGGTCTCGGGCTGCAGGTGCTGGGCGGGGGGCTCGGGCTCGGGCAGCTCGGTCTCCACGGTGGCTCCGGCCCGGATGCGGGTGCCGGCCTTCTGCACCACCTCGCCGTTCACCCGCACCTTGCCGGCCCGGACCCAGGCATCCCACCGGGAGCGGGCGAACTGGGGATAGCTGTCCGCCAGGAACCGGTCGAGGCGGGGCGCTCCGTCCGGCAGGAAATGGGTCACGATGTCGCTCAAGCCTTCACCTCTTTCCGAACGCCGAGGCCGAACCAGGCCAGCAGCGCACAACCGAACAGGACGAACAGGCAGCTGGTGGCCCGGCCGGTGGAAAGCCAGGGGATGCCCATGAAGAAGCCCCGGTCCAGATCGCCGCGCCAATGCTCGGTCACCATCCGGCCGATGCCTTCGAGAATGAAATAGCAGCCGGAAACCTGGCCGGCGAAGCGCCGGTACTTCCGGACCACCAGCAGGCTGGCCATGATCAGCAGGTTGGTCAGGGCGGTGTAGAGCTGCACCGGGTGCAGCGGCATGGCCAGGGGGGTGCCGGACAGCAACTGGGCATTGGGGTCGGTGAAGGTGACCGCCCAGGGCAGGCGGCACTCGGTGCCGTAGCAGCATCCGGCGGCAAAGCAGCCGAGCCGGCCGATGGCCTGGCCCAGGGCCACGGCGGGGGTCAGGCAGTCCAGGGTGCGGGCCACGGGCAGCTTGAGCCGCTTCACCCGCCAGAAGAAGGCCAGGGTGGCGCCGATGATGCCGCCGTGGATCGCCCCGCCGGCACGCAGGTAGCCCAGGTCGAACACGTCCTTGAAGCTCACGCCGCCGGCCAGGTCGACGATGACCATCAGCAGCTTGGAGCCGATCACCCCGGCCAGCAGCAGGGTGATGGCCAGGTCGGAGATGTGCTCCGGCGCGATCCCCTCCAGCCGGCCCAGGCGCTGGGCCAGCAGCATGGCCAGGAAGAAGCCCGCGGTGAGCAGCAGGCCGTAGGTGCCGATGGGGAAGCTGCCGATCTTGAAGAGGATGGGGTGCATGTCTTTCCTATGGGAGGCCCGGGGTCCAGACGGCTTGATCGTGTTACCTGAGGGCTTCCCAGGCCAGGGCGGCGTAGAGCCGCGCGGCCAGTTCCACCTGGGCCAGGGAGACCTGCTCCTCCGGCGAATGGGCCATCTCCAGCTTGCCCGGGCCCAGCACGACGGCCAGGGCGCCGGCGGCCTGGAACACGGCGGCGTCGGAATGCGAGCGGAACACGGCGGGCGCGCCGGACAGCCCGACGCTGGCCAGGGCGCTCCACAACGGCGCCAGCAACGGGTCCTCGGGCGGATTGCGGTAGCCCATGGAGCTGAACGTCACCTCCGCCGCCAGACCGCACAGCGGGTGGTCGGCCTGGGCCGCCAGCCGCGCCCGTTCCATGGCCTCGGTCACCGCCCGGGGATCGACCCCGGGGCCCCAGTGCACATCGACCATGGCCTGGCAGGCCGCCGGGACCACGAACAGCGTGCTGCCGCCCTGGATCTCCCGCGGGTTGGCCACCACCTGGCCGGCCAGGTCCTGGGCCAGGAACGCGTCGTAGATGGCCAGGATCCAGGACAGCATGGCGTGGATGGCGTTGGCGCCGAACTCGGGCACCGCGGCGTGGGCCCGGCTGCCCTGGGCGGTGAGCTGGCACTCCATGTAGCCGTTGTGCGAGACGCAGGGCAGCAGGTCGGTGGGTTCGCCGACGATCACCAGGGGCGCGCCGACGGTCTGGATCAGGGCCAGGGAGCCGTCGCCGTATTCCTCCTCGCCCACCACCAGGCCGAGGCAGAGCCCCTTGGCCAGCGGCAGCCCGGAGCGGTGCAGGGCGATCAGCGCCTCCACCATGGCCGCGCATCCGCTCTTCATGTCGGCCGCGCCCAGGCCGCGCAGCACGTCGCCGTCCACCTGGGGCGCGGTGAAGCCGTGCACCGCCTCGATGGTGTCGATGTGGCCGATCCACAGCATGCTGGGCGGCTGCGGTCCGATCCGCACCAGCAGGTTGCAGCGCGTGCCGTTGCCGTGGGCGGAAGGCACCGGCAGCTGTTCCACCGCCAGGCCGGCCTGCTCCAGCCGGGCGCGGAACACCCTGGCGGCCGGGCCTTCGGCATAGGACGGGCTGTAGACCCGCACCGCATCGATCAGCAGGGCGCGCAGCAGCGCCGGATCCAGGCAGTCCCAGACGGCCTGGCTAGTCATTGTCATCTTCTTTTCCGGGCGCATAGTTGGGACGGCTCGGCGTGGCCGTCTTGCGCCGGGTCGAGGCGGGCCGGGACGGGCGCCGGTGCCGCAGGTAGTCGGGGTCGTGGGTGAGGTTGCGCGACAGGAACAGGTGCGGGGTCTCCTGGCCGAAGCCCTGGCTGCGGAAGAACGACAATGCCGGCTCGTTCTCCGCGTCGGTGTCGACCATGATCATGCGCGCCCCGAGCTTGATGAACAGGTCGGTCATGGCCCCGAACAGGCGCGCGGCGATGCCCTTGCGGGCCACGTCGGTGTCCACGCCCAGCCACAGGAGGTAGCCGTAGGTCCAGGCGCTCATCCGTTTCTCCAGCAGGGTGCCCAGGGCGAACCCCACCACCTGCTCGTCCAGCTCCGCCACCAGGCAGGTCTCGCTGTCCGAAGCGAAGTGCACGGCCAGTTCGTATTCATCCCAGGTCCGGTAGAGCGCCGGCCACTTGTCGGCGGGGAACAGACGCTCCCCCAGGGCGAAGATCGCCGGCAGATCCTGGAGGGACATCTCGCGGATGATCACATCCTTGGTGTTGGAGCGCGGTTTGGTTTTGGCTGGGCTGGGCATGGGGCTTCCATCAGAAGAAACCCCATTATACCCTGCAAAGCCGATCCTTCCTTTGTTTCGCTGGGATTATAACGGCAGCTTGAGCCCAAGACCCTGATCCAGTGCGCGATTGAGCACTTCCCTGCCCACCACCACGTCGCATACCGACATGCCGATGTTGCTGCAGACGATCAGTTGATCCTTGCTGTCCCGGCCCGGCTTCACGCCCGCCAGGATCTGCCCGGTTTCGCAGGCGATCCTCGGCAACCCGCCCGGGAAGTAGCCGGCCCGGGCGAACAGCTCGTGTTCCTCGGCGCTGTCGACGATGTACTTGTCGGCCCGCATGGCGATGGCGGGGTCCCAGAAGGTGTTCAGGTCGCAGGGCAGGATGGTCTGGCCCTTGGCGACCCATTCGGCCTTCACGAAGGCGTACGGCCGCTTGACGATGAAGGTGGCCGAACTCAGCACCTCGCAGCTCTTGGTGACCTCCTCGAAGCCCCGGCCCTTGATGATCCTGGCCTCGATCTTCGGCTGCACTTCCGCGATCAGCTTGTCCATGTTCTCTTCCTTGACGTCATAGACCTGGATCGTCTTCAGCTTTTTCAGCGTGTGGCCGACGTACTTCACATGCTCGACCCCCTGCACGCCGCATCCGAACATGCCGAAGGTGGTGGCGTCCGGGTGCAGGGCGGCGGCCGCCAGGACCGTCACGGCGGGGGTGCGCATGGCGGTGATCCAGGCGCTGTCCATGATGGCGATGGGGCAGCCCGACAGGATGTCGTTGAGCAGCAGCAGCCCGGTGGTCTGGGGCAGGCCGAACTTGGCCGGGTTGTTGGGATAGCACTCGATCCATTTCATGCCCAGGGCCAGCTTCGACGGCACATAGGCGGGCATGGCGTGGAAGAAGACCTCCGGGAACGGGTGCACGCCGATCTTGGCGGGCATCTCGTATTCCTTCCGGCCGTGGGCGACCAGCGCCTCCCGGGTGAGCTCCAGGATGTCGGTTTCACCCAGCCCCACCGCCTTCACCTGGTCCTGGGTCATGTACCAGATTTCCTTGCCGATGTTGAGCCGCGTGGCGAGCTTCTGTCGATCCTTTTCCATGCCATTGCCTTTCATGAACGGCGCCGCGCAGCCCGAGCTTTCGGCTTCAGGCGAAGTGGGTGCGGATGAGGGAGTGGTTCCGGTGCCCAGGTTACATCACAAGCCGGGGGGAATCGAGCCTATCCCAACGCTTCCAGGCTCGTCCCCGCCAGCTGGCTGCGCAGCGAGGGAATGTTGCCGCCGGGGCCCGGATTGAGCGCCATGATCTTCAGGTCGACCGTCCCGCCCAGGTCCTTCAGTTCGCCTTCCACCGCGTCCTTGGAAGCCGCCAGCAGCTCCGGATGCTCGGTCCACACCCGCACCTGCAGGTTGGCGCCGCTCCGGGCGATGCCCAGGCGGGTTTCGCCCAGGTTGGTGAAGGCCAGGCCGAGCATCACCCGCTGGGTATCCGCCTGGCCCTGCCCGGGCTTCCGGGGGTCCCGGTCCTCCACCCACATCTGCAGCGGATGCTGGGGCGCCCAGGGCAGCGGGATCTCGTAGAAGGCCGTGCCCTCCTTGGCCTGGGCGGCGTGGAACGGGGCCCCCTGGGGGGATGCCGCCGGGTCGTTCAGGGTCTTGATGCTGGTGCTGATCCAGGCTTCCCAGGTGGCCGGCAGCTCCGCCGGGGCCCCGCCGTGGCCGCTGAGCTGCTGCTGCAGGGCCTGGGCCGGCGCGGACTGGGCCGGGGCGGCCTGGGCCGGCGCCGGGGGTTCGGCGCTCAGCACCTGCTTCAGCCACTGGACCAGGGGACCGGCCTGGGCCGGCGGCACCTCGGGGTGGCGATCCACGACGGCCTGGAAGCGCTGGAGCAGGTCGGCGGCGCTGGCCGGCGCCGGCGCCTGGCGCGCCGCGCCGCCGCCCAGCACCACGTTCAGGGCCGTGGCCACGGTGGCCGGGGGCGCGGATTCGGGCAGCTCCAGAACGGTCTTCAGGGCGGCCAGGGACGGCGGCGGCAGGGTGTCCAGGGCGGCCTGGACCCGGGCCTCCGGCGGCGCCTGGTTGGGGACGAGGAGCTGGAACAGCTCGGCCAGATCAGCCAGCCCCGGGGGCGGATCCGGCTGGGCGAGGCTGGCCAGGAGCGGGGCGGCCTCGCCCTGGAGCAGCGGCGCCAGGATGGCCGGGGCGGCGGGCGGGGTGGCCTGCAGGGTCTGCAGCCGGAGCGGAGCGTCGGTCCCGGTCGCGGGCAGCACCCGGATCAGCAGCTGGGTGCCGTCGGGATAGGGCAGCTGGCCCTGGGCCGTGATCACCTGCCCGGACGGCAGGGCCAGGTTCAGGCCGCCGCCGGAGGCCTGCCCCAGCAGCAGCATGGCCACGTCCTGCCCGGCCAGGGCCAGCAGGGCGGGCACCGGGGGCGCCGCCGCCGCGGGCTGGGCCTGGGTCACGCCCTGGATGGCGTTCAGCAGGGCGGAGACCGCGGCCGGGATGGATTCCATGGCTATATCTGGAAGTGCTTGCGCAGGATGCCGGCCATGTCCTGGAGCGGGGCCACCTGGTCCACGCAGCCGCGCTCGAAGGCGGCCCTCGGCATGCCATAGACGATGCAGGACTCCTCGGCCTCGGCCAGGGTGTGGGCGCCCTTGGCCTTGAGCGAAACCATGCCCCGGGTGCCGTCGGAGCCCATGCCGGTGAGGATCACCGCCAGCACCTGGCGGGTGCTGTTGTCGGCGATGCTCTGGAACAGCACGTCGACACTGGGGCGGTGCAGGCTGGTGGACGGCTCGGCGCTCAGCTCGATGACGCCGGAGCTGCCGCGCTGCCGGTAGAGCATGTGCAGGCCGCCTGGAGCGATGTAGACGCAGCCCGGCAGGGCGGTTTCGCCGTGCACGGCCTCGCGCACCTCCACCTGGCAGATGCCGTTGAGCCGCTCCGCGAAAGCCTTGGTGAAGGTGCCCGGCATGTGCTGGACGATCAGGCAGGGCACCGGCAGCGTCTTGGGCAGGCCCGGCAGCAGGTCCTGCAGGGCCTTGGGCCCGCCGGTGGAGCAGCCGATGGCCAGCAGCTCGGCCCGGGGACCGGACAGGCTGCCCAGCCGGGCCACGGCCTGGGGGGCCGGCGCCTGGAAGGCCGGCACCGGCGCGGGCTGGTGCTGGCCCGGCTGGGTCGGCGCCGCCGGCGGCGGCACGGGCATCCGGGTCTTGCGGAAACGCGGGCTGCGCGCCAGCTTGCGGACCTTCTCCTGGAGGTCCTGCTGGATCTGCAGGATGCTGGCGCTGGCCAGGCTGGTCTCCTTGGGGATGAAATCCAGGGCGCCCAGGGCCAGGGCTTCCAGGGTGGCCTGGGCCCCCTCCTGGGTGAGGCTGGAGACCATCAGCACCGCCCGGGGCATCTCGGCCATGATCCGCTTGAGGCAGCCCAGGCCGTCCAGCCGGGGCATCTCGATGTCGAGGGTGACGATGTCGGGGTTGAGCGCCGGGATCTTGTCCAGGGCGTCGAGACCGTCCCGGGCCGAGCCGACCACCTCGATGTCGGGGGCCTGGAGCATCCGCTCCAGGGCCTTCCTCATGAAGGGGCTGTCGTCCACGACAAGTACGCGAATGGGGTCCATGGTCATTCCTGGAAAACAAGCTTGACGAAGGTGATGGCATGCTCCAGTTCGTCGTCGATGCCGAAGGTGAGCCGCTCCTCGTCCAGGTCGGCGCCCTGGATGCCGGCGAAGACGGTCTTGAACGACGGCTGCTCCTCCAGCACGAAGGCCAGGTTCTCATCCGCCGGGCTGTTGGGGATGCGGGTCCGGACCAGCAGGTCGGAGAGCTGGATCAGGCAGGTGAGGAAGTCATCGCTCGGCTCGTGATGGTCGCGGATGGCCCGGACCATGGGTTCGGGGAAGTTCCACTGCACCGCCACCATGGCGCCCACTTCCGCATGGGTGACCCCGAGGATGACACGCTCCGCCTCCAGGCACACGGCCCCTTCGGCCATGGCCGCCACCACCGGGCCGTAGGCCTCGGCGAAGCACTGGTCCAGGGCGATCTTGCCGATGTCGTGCAGCAGGCCGGCCAGGTAGGCCGACTCCACGTGCTGATCCTGCTTGACCAGCCGGCACAGGCCCTTGGCGACCAGCCCCACCGCCACCGAATGCTGCCAGAGCAGGAGCGGGTCCAGGTGGCTGCCGCCGCTGATGGAGCGGATGATGGCGGCCGACTGGCCCAGGTTGAAGATGGAATCGAAGCCCAGGCGCATCACCGCGCTGCGCAGGTCCATCACCCGGTCGTCCCGGACGTACATGACCGAGTTGGCCAGGCGCAGCAGGGCCGCGGAAAGGGCCGGGTCCTGCGCGAGGATGCCGAGAACCCGGTCCACCGTGCAGCGGTCGTCCCCCACCGCCTGCCCCAGGGCCATGACGGTCGTGGGCATGCTGGGCAGGGTCCTCACCCGTTGGCGAACGAGCTCCGAAGTGATCATGATCAGAATTCCCGAATCAGGTTCTTGTCGACTTCCAGCGCCTCGATGACCACCAGGCGTTGCGCGTCCAGCGCCTCGGCGGTGAGATCCAGGACCTCCATGGCCTGCCGGGTGGCTTCAAACAGCGATTCGGGCTTGCCGATGCCGACCCCGCGGTCGAGGGCCAGCTGGTTGCCCAGGGCCACGATGGCGGTGAGCGCCTGGTCCTCCGCCGGGGCGTGGGCCGGGTCGTGGTGCCAGCGCACGGTGTTCTCCAGGCTCCGGGCCAGGTTCCAGGAGTGCAGCAGGGCCTCGCCCACCATGGTGTGGTCGAAGCCGAACAGCTCCAGCTCCGACTCCATCACGTCATGGTTGTCGTTGTAGACGCCGCGCATCAGGGCGCCGTAGCGTTCCGGGAACTTGAGGCCCATCACCGCCTTGCCGATGTCGTGCATGAGCCCGCCGATGAAGGCCTCCTCCACCCGCGGGCTGCGGAAGGCCTTGGCATAGGCCCGGGCGGCCATGGCGGTGATCAGCGCGTGCTCCCACAGCAGCCGTTCCTGCAGCCCCGTGCCGCCGCGGTTGTAGAGGTTCCGGGCGCTGGAGGCGATGACGATGCTCTTGATGGTGGTGAAGCCCAGGGTCATGATCGCCTGGGTGAGCGTCTTGACTTCGCGCATCATGCCGAACATGGCGGAATTGGCGATCTTGAGGATCTGGGCGGCCAGGGCCTGGTCGGTGGCGATGACCCGCTGCAGCTCCTCCATGGTGGATTCCGGGTCCGCGGCCAGGCGCAGCACCTGGGCCGCCACCTGGGGCAAGGGCGGCAGGTCGCCGAGGTTCGCGATGAGTTCCTGGGGTGTTATGGGCATGTTTCGCTCCTCCTAGGCCTGGTCACGTTTGCGATAGCCCATGGCCTTGCTGAAGTGCATGAGATCGAACCCGACGTTGAAAGAGTGGATGGATTCCGAGTGCCCCACAAGCAGAAAGGATTTCGGGAAGAGCACGTCATGGAAGCCCTTGATCACCTTGGCCTTCACGGCGTCGTCGAAATAGATGAGCACGTTGCGGCAGAACACCACATCGAACGTGCCCAGGGTGCGGTAGTTGGCGTAATCGATCAGGTTGAAGTTCCGGAAGTTGACCAATTGCATGAGTTCAGGCTTGACCTTGAACGTGTCCGGGCCCGACTCGGTGAAATGCTGCTTCACCTGGGCCGGGGTCAGGTTGCGCAGGGTGTAGCTGCCGTAGCCGCCCTCCCGGGCCAAAGCCAGGACCTTTTCGCTGATGTCGGTGGCCAGGATCTCCACGGACATGCCCCGGAGCAGGCCATCCTTGGCCTCCTGGCAGATCATGGCGAGGGTGAACGGTTCCTCCCCGGAAGAGCATGCCGCCGACCAGATCCGCAGCCTGCTGCCGCCCCGGGCCCGGGCCAGGGCCACCGCCTCGGGCAGCACGATGCGCTGGAAAGCTTCGATCTGGGGCGGGTTGCGCCAGAAGCTGGTCTCGTTGGTGGTGATCTCGTTGAACAGCTGCTTGAGTTCCTCCCGCCCCTGCTGGCCCTGCAGCAGCCCCAGGTAGTCCCGGTAGGAGCTCAGCTTGACCTCCTGAATCCGCCGGTTCAGCCGGTTTTCCAGAAAGTACTGCTTGGACTCGCTGAAGAAGATCCCGGTGCGGCCGTAGATGAACTCCCTGATGGACAGGAAGTCCTGGAGACTCATGGTCTGGTTGGGAAGGGGTCCGGTCATGGAGGGTCCTTGCTACGGAATCGGCTGGATAGGTCCGGGGCATTAACCCAGATGATGCGTGCTTCCTTCCAAAATGACCACAGCAAAGGCCATTCCACCGTCATGGCTCACGCTGGCGTGCAGATGGTCGATGCCGCGCCCGGCCAACATGACCGCCAGTTCATCCACCGCCCACAGCCTGCCGTTCAGGAAGCGCAGCTGCTTCCATGACCATCCGTCCAGCCCCACCCCCAGCGCCTTGCCGAACGCCTCGCGCAGCGCCCAGCGCCCGGCCATCCGCTCCGGAAGCCGCTGGCGGTTGCCGGCCAGCAGGTAGTCGGCCTCTTCCCCGTGCAGCACCCGCCGGGCGGCCTTTTCGCCGAACCTGGCCAGCAGGTGCTCCCACCGGGCGGCAGGACAAATGTCAGTACCCACGCCGGCGATCAAAGCGGTATCTCCTGGTCGGGGCTTTCGGGGCTGTTTTGCCGGTCTTCCATGGGGTATGCAGACTCCTTTCTTATATTACGCGTAGTTGTGACCCCGTGCACTGAATGCGGAACTAATACTTCTGCCGTGATGCATTTCCGTTGGTTATCAACCCCCGTTGGCCCTGTGGCTTGAGGAGCGTGCGAATGGCTCAGCTTAAACAAAGACCCAAACCCTTCCTGCTGCCGGATTACTGCAAGGGATGCGGAAGATGCATCAGCGCCTGCGTGAAGGAGTGCATCACCCTGGGTGATGAGATCAATTCCGCCACCGGCTACGTCCCGGTGGTGCTGAACCTGGAGCACTGCACGGCCTGCGGCCTGTGCATGGACGCCTGCCCCGAGCCCTACGGGCTGCGGGAAACCCCGGCGGACGTCGACTTCGAGCTGCAGGACCCGGCCAAGTTGTTCGGCAGCAAGAACAGCACTGCCCCCGTGGCGGTGGACATCCCGGGGGCCCGGATCCCCCTGCCCCACACCGAACCCCTGGTGATCAAGGGCAACTACGCCAGCGCCATCGGCGCCCTGCTGGCCGGCTGCCGGCACGTGTTCGGCTATCCCATCACCCCCTCCACCGAAGGTGCCGAACTCATGGCGAAACTGCTGCCCAAGCTGGACGGCTGCTTCCTCCAGGCGGTCTCCGAAGTGGCCACGGTGAACCACATGTACGGCGCCGGCGGCGCCGGGCACCCCTGCATGACCTTCACCTCCTCGCCCGGCTTCAGCCTGATGCTGGAAGGCGTTTCCTACATGATCGGCGCCGAAGTCCCGGCGGTGTTCGTCAACATCATGCGCGGCGGCCCGGGCCTGGGCAACATCGGCCCCGAACAGGCCGACGTGAAGCTGGCCTGCCGCGGCCTCGGCCATGGCAACACCCACGCCATCACCCTCATGCCCAGCACCCCCCAGGAAATGCTCGACCTCACCATGCTGGCCTTCGAGCTCACCTTCAAGTACCGCAACCCCGTGGTGATCCTGGGCGACGGCTACCTGGGCCAGATGACCGGCAAGGTCAAGCTGCCCGACGCCATGCTGAAGCCCGGCATCCCCACGTGGGCCGTGAACGGCGACGCCCAGCACCGGGGCAACCTGATCAACTCCATCGTCCTGAGCGAAGCGGACCTGGAAACCCGCAACATCTACCTGAACGACAAGTACCGCCAGATGATTGAAAACGAATCCCGCTGCGAGACCTTCCTGGCAGAGGATGCCGAGGTGCTCATCATCGCCGCCAACACCCCAGCCCGCGCCGCCAAGGGCGCCGTCCAGGATCTGCGCAACCTGGGCATCAAGGCCGGCCTGTTCCGTCCGGTCACCGTGTGGCCGTTCCCGGTCAAGCAGCTGATCAAGGAGCTGCCCCATGTCCAGCGTCTGGTCGTGGTGGAAGCCAGCAACGGCCAGCTGGAGGATGAGGCGCGCCTCGCCCTCAGCCAGGCCGGTTACCAGAATCTCCCCGTCATCTCCTCGATCCGGCACTTCGGCGGCATCCTGCCGCAGCAGACCGAGGTGGTGGCCCACATTCAAGCGTCCATGGTCAAGGAGGCCCGCTGATGTCCGTCTTCTACGACAAGTTTCTCCGGCACAGCGAAGGCCAGGGCCTCAAGGGCAACTCCACCCACTACTGCCCCGGCTGCGGCCACGGCCTGGCCCACAAGTATCTGGCGGAAGCCATTGAAGAACTGGGCATCCAGGACAACACCATCCTGATCGCGCCCGTGGGCTGCTCGGTGTTCACCTACTACTATTTCGACGTGGGCAGCTCCCAGGCCGCCCATGGCCGGGCCCCCGCGGTGGCGCTCGGGCACAAGCTGTCCAACCCGGAAGCCAACGTGATCAGCTACCAGGGCGACGGCGATCTGGCCTCCATCGGCCTGGCCGAAACGGTCTCGGCCGCCCAGCTGGGCGCGCCGATCACGGTCATCTTCATCAACAACGCCATCTACGGCATGACCGGCGGCCAGATGGCCCCCACCACCCTGATGGGCCAGCAGACCGCCACCACCCCGGACGGCCGCAGCATGCTCAACGGCATGCCCTTGCGCATGGCCGAGCTGATCGCCCAGCTGGATGGCCCCATCTATGTGGAGCGGGTCGCCCTGTTCGACGCCAAGAACCGCCGCCTGGCCAAGAAGGCCATCAAGAAGGCCGTGCAGAACCAAGTGGAGAACCGCGGCTACTCGTTCGTCGAAGTGCTGTCGGAGTGCCCCACCCACCTGAAGATGAGCCCCGAAGACACCGAGAAGTGGGTCAAGGAGTGCATGGTCCCGATCTTCCCCCTGGGGGTCAAGAAGGACCTGCAGCCTGAGCCCTGGTTCGTCAAGACCGCACCCAGCTTCGATCCCGCCCGGCTGCTGAAGGCGGTGGGCGCGGTCACCGAGGCTCCGGCGCGTAGCGGCGAGGCCTTCCCGGCCCATATCAACCCGAATGACATTTCGCTCAAGCTGGCCGGTTCCGGCGGCGACGGCGCCCAGACGGCGGCCATGCTGATCGCCAAGGCCGCCATCAACGAAGGCTTCGACGCCACCCACATCCCCAGCTACGGCCCGGAAAGCCGGGGCGGCACCAGCTATGCCGACGTGCACATGGCCAAGGACGAGGTGCTCAACCCCGCCAGCCCCCACCCGGACATCCTGATCGCCTTCAACGCCCCCAGCCTCACCAAGTTCGGCCCCACCGTGAGGAAGGGCGGCACCGTGATCTACGACAGCTCGATCGTCAAGGAGGTCCCCGTCGGCCTCGACCCCTCGATCAAGCTGGTGGGCGTGCCCTTCACCGAGATCGCCGTGGACCTGGGCAAGGCCGTGGTGAAGAATATCGTGGCCCTGGGCGCCCTGCAGGCCGCCACCGGCCTCTTCCCCAAGGAGACCCTGATCGGCGCCGTGCGCCAGATGCTCAAGGACAAGTGCGCCATGATCCCGCTCAATGAGCAGGCCTACGCCTGGGGCATCAAGGCCGCCGAGGAAATGACCGGCAAGTAGCCCCCGCCAGCCCCCCGGCCCAGCGCGCCACCGGCGCGCCGGGCCGGTTTTCCATCATACTGGAGCCCTGGAGCTTCCCATGGGCCAAGCACTGATCCCCGTCACCGTCAGCCCGGAAGAGCTCCGGATGATCACCACCCTGCGGGACATGCCCGAAAGCCCCCTGCGCGACCGGGTGCACCGGCTGCTGGCCGAGCTGCTGGCCTTCGCCCGCAACCCCAGGTGCGGCGAATTCCAGGCCGACGGGACCCCCTGCGCCAACCCCCAGGCGGACTGCGACCAGTGCAGGATCGTCACGGGAATGCTCGACGCCTTGGCCAAAGGCCTGCCGGGTAAGCGGCCTGACGACGAGCTTTCCTGAGGGAAAGCCGACGGAATTGGTAAAGTTCAAATGAGGTCAGGTCGATAACAGAAAGGCAGGTTAATCAGAAGTCTTTCAAAAAGGAGGTTCCCATGGCAGGCGTTACAAGCGTTCAGAATCCTACGACCGGACAGGTTGCCTTGCAGCTGCAACAAACCCAGGCCCAGCAGGCCCAGCAGGCCCAGCCCGCGCACCACCATGGCCATCACGGAGGCAACCAAGCCGCCCAGCCGGCCGACACCGGTGCCGCGGCGCCGGCCATCGGCAACCTCAAGGTTGGCCAGAACGTCGATACCAAGGCCTGATCATCCCCAGACCCTGGCGCCCCCCGTGATCGCCGCCACCGGCGGCAGTCACGGGGGATTCTTCCGTCAGCGCACGGCGGCCTTGAGGGCCTCGGTCTTGTCGATGCGCTCCCAGCTGAAGCCCTCCCGGCCGAAATGGCCGTAGGCGGCGGTGGGGCGGTAGATCGGCCGGCGCAGGTCCAGGGTCTCGATCATGGCCTTGGGCGTGCAGCTGAACACCTGGCGCACAGCCCTGACGATCTGGGCGTCGGAGACCGAACCGGTGCCGAAGGTATCCACGGCGATGGAGACCGGCTCGGCCACGCCGATGGCATAGGCGAGCTGGATTTCGCATTTCCGGGCCAGGCCGGCGGCCACGATGTTCTTGGCGATGTAGCGGCCCATGTAGGCCGCCGAGCGGTCCACCTTGGAGGGATCCTTGCCGGAGAAGGCGCCGCCGCCGTGGTGGCCGCTGCCGCCGTAGGAATCGACGATGATCTTCCGGCCGGTGAGGCCGGTGTCGCCCATGGGGCCGCCGATGACGAAGCGGCCGGTGGGGTTCACGTGGTAGATGGTGGCCGGATCCAGGTATTCGGCGGGGAGCGCGGCCTGGATCACCTCCCGGATGATCCGCTCGCGGATCTCGGCGTTGCCGACGGTGTCGGCGTGCTGGGTGGAGATCACCACCGTATGGATGCGGGCCACCTTCTCGCCGTCGAACTCCACGGTCACCTGGGACTTGCCGTCCGGCCGCAGCCAGGCGATCTGGCCGTTCTTGCGCACCTCGGCCAGCTTGCGGGTCAGGGCGTGGGCGAAATGCAGCGGCGCGGGCATGAGCTCGGGGGTTTCCACGGTGGCGTAGCCGAACATCAGGCCCTGGTCACCGGCCCCGCCGGTGTTCACGCCCATGGCGATATCCGGGCTCTGCTGGTCCAGGGTCACCACCACGGCGCAGGTGTTGCAGTCGAATCCCTTGGAGCTGTGATCGTAGCCGATGCCGCGGACCGTCTCCCGGGCCAGCTGGGCGACCGGGATGTAGCATTCGGTGGTGATCTCCCCGGCCACGACGATCAGCCCGGTGGTGACCAGGGTCTCGCAGGCGACGCGGCTGTTGCGGTCGCCGGTCAGGGCCGCGTCGAGCACGGCATCCGAGATCTGGTCCGCGATCTTGTCGGGATGCCCTTCCGTGACACATTCGGAGGTGAATAGGATTCGATTGTCTTCGACCATTGCGCTTCCCTCATGGTAAATCCTATCAGAGTGCATGGATAAGGCCAGGAGAGGGCTGAAGCCGGGCGCCGGGCTTGCCATGCGCCGGTCCGGGCCGCTATGGTTGAAAGGGCATGAAGGGCGCCACCCACCGTTTTTCTCCGGAGCCGCCGATGATTTCCAACCGCTTTTTCAGGTTCTTCCTGGGTGCCATGACGGTGACCATGCTGATGCTGGCCCCGGCCTGCAAGTCCTCGGGGGAGGACAAGGAGATCAAGGACCTGTCCCAGAAGGCCGCCGAGCTGGACAAGCTCAGCCAGCAGGCCAGCACCGCCGGCAGCGACCAGACCCGCAAGCTGAAGGAGGCGGGGGTCAACGACGTCCGGCCCGACGCCGCGACCCTGCAGCTCACCGACGAGCAGAAGAGCGCCCTGGAAGACCGCATCAAGGCGGAAAAGAACAGTTCCTACCAGGCGCTGCTGCAGGAGGTCCTGGACAAGGACAAGGAGCTCAAGACCCTCAACGAGAAGATCACCCGGCTGCGCGCCGTCCTGCCCAGGCCCGACCTGGCCAAGGCCAACGACAGCCACTACGGCCTGGCCATGCGCTTCCTCAGGAGGAAGGGCGTCCCCGAGCAGAAGGCGAAAGAGCTGATCTCGAGGGTGCTGATCATGGACAAGCTCGCGCCCGGCTTCGAGGTCTACCACTTCTACAACAACGGCGTCTACGGCTCGTGGGTCTCCCAGGGCAAGGCCGCCATCAGCCCCACGGAACTCCAGGCCGAAGAAAAGGCCAAGATTGAAAGCGAGCGTGACGCCGCCACCGAGAAGAGCACCAAGCTGGCGGAGGAGGTGGCCGACCTGAACGCCCAGAAGGCCAAGATCAGCGCCGACATCGACGCCCTGCGGGTCGAAAAGACCAACATGATCAAGGACCTCGAGGCCCTTGCCGCGACCAACGAAAGCCAGAAGGCCAAGCTGAACGCCGTCCACTACCTGGTGGGGAACCGCAAGACCCTGGAAAAGGATGGTGTCATCGTCGTGCCGGTGTTCGCCAAGGACCGGGCCGGCGCCAACTGGAGCGACAGCGTTTTCACCAAGTCCATGGACCTGCGTTCCAAGGACACCATCACCCTCACCGCCGCCGAGGCGGGCCTGCAGAAGATCGCCAAGGTCAGCGTGATCCCCGGATCCCTGGAGAAGGACAAGCACTATTCCCTGGTGCTCAGCGACGACCGCACCACCGCCACGGTGAAGATCCTCGTCAAGGACCGCTTCCTCAACGAGAAGGTGGTCTTCGCGCTGACCGACTGATACGAGCGGGTCGGTGCCGTACGCGAGTTCCTGGCTTCCTGGCACCGTTTCAAGCCGGTCCCGACCGATTCCATCCTTGAGGTGGCCGGGGTGCTCACGCGGTCGCACCAGAGGCGTGGCTTCGATGCTCTCCACCTCGCTGCCGCCATGGAGCTTGGACCTCCCAGCACGATCCTCTTTGCCGTCTACGACCTGGAACTGGCCAGGGCCGCACGCAAGGAAGGTTTCAAACTCATCCCTGATCCGAAATTCCAACTGGGCTAGGACGAAGGATCGGCCAGGTTCCGTTGTGAGCATCTTGACATCAATTAATAAATTATTATCCTTGGGTTGTTTTACCACTCACCCGCCAACGGCTTGAAGAAGGAGGCGTGATGACCCGCACCCACAGGATTCTGTTTGCCGCCCTGGCCACGATTGCCGTGGGCACTGCGCTGCTGGGGGCGGCCCAGGGGCCGGATCCGAAAGAAGGCTGGGCCAAAGTCATCAAATGGTTGATGTCGCCGTTCACGGATCCGAACGCGCAGGAAAAGCAGTACAAGGCGGCCGGAGACAAGTACTGGGCCGATGTCTGGTCCAAGGCCGAGAAGTTCCGGAAGGATCACCAGTACGACCTGGTGATCGCCAACGAAGCCGGCGGTGACTGGAAATTCGGCCTCACCGACCTGTTCCCCACCCAGCTCAAGGATTCGCCGTCCGGAACCGTGAAGGTGACCATGGTCAAATCCTTCAGCCTGGACAATGAACCCAACTCCGGGGCCGTGATGACCACCACTTCCGCGCCGGTGAACGTGAAGGGCTGGTCTGGGACGCTGGTGGTGACCCCGGTCTGTGAAAAGAAGAACCTCCTGTCCAAGATGTTCGCCCGGGTGTTCTACCTGGAGGATGCGAAACGGCACCGGATGTACTTCACGCTCACCAAGGGCACATCCAGCACGTCCGTGCCGGTGGTGGGAGTGGCGGAGATGAGCAACAAGATCCTTTACGACCAGAAGCCGATCGAATTCAACGACCCCAAGGCCAAGAGCTTCAACATGCTGGGCATCAAGGTGGATGCGCTCGAATAGCTAGTTTATCTGTTTGATGGAATGGGGGCCCTCCGGCCGGGGGGCGGCGTCCCGGCCGATGAAGATCCATTCCAGGATCGTGGCCACCACGCTGGAGACCAGGGCGCCGAAGAAGCCCGCCCAGAACCCCGAGACCCGGAACCCCAGGCCGATGTTCCCGGCGATCCATCCGGCGAACCAGAACACCAGGCCGTTGATGAACAGGCTCAGGCAGCCGAAGCTGCAGGCCACGGGCACGAAGGCCAGGAATTTCAGCAGGATGCCCAGGGTGGCATTGAGCGCGCCGAGCAGCACCGCCACCGCCACCAGGTCCAGGAAGGCGCCATGCTGGATCCCCGGCACCAGGCCCGAGGCGACCAGCAGGCCCATGGCCGAAAACAGGAATCGAAGCAGCAATCGCACGGCGAATCTCCCGGTCTCCATGATGCCATTGATGATGGCAAAAGCGGGAGCCGGGGTTCGGCGGGATCAGGCCGGGTTGGCGCTGGCGGCGATGGCGGCGTCCAGCTTGTCCAGGGCCTTGTCCAGGGACTGCTCGCCCTGGGCGATCTCCTTCTTGATCTGGTCCTGGGCGGCGCCGGCCAGGGCGCGGTCCATGGTGTCCCTGGTCATGACCACGAACACGTACAGGTTGCCGTCGGCCGGGTCGGTCCAGAAGGCGCGCGTGCTGGTGCCGGCCAGTTCCTGGTCCACCAGCTGCCGGGTGACGTTGTCGATAACCCGGTTCATCACGTCGGACTTGATCGGCTTCTTGGTGCCGTCGGCGGCAGCCGTGGTCACCTCCTGGTTGAGCTGGGAGAACATGTTCTGGACCCGGACCTTCAGCTTGCCGGCCAGCTTGGTGCGGGCATCGGCGATGGCGACCGTGCGCTGCAGGGATTTGTCACCCATGGGATTGCCCTGGGCAATGCCGACCGCAGCCAGGCCATCGGGAATTTCCTCGTTGTCGATCCAGGAGGGGGCGTTCTTGGTGGGCGAACTGGTGACCGCCACCGTGGTGGGAGCCTTCTGGGCGCCGCAGCCAACCAGCCCGGCCAGGAGCAGCCCCAATGGCAGAATGTGTGACGATCGCATGGCGACTCCTTGGGATAGAAAACCGTACTGAGTGATTAAAGCAGCTTGCGCCGGGCGCGCAAGGGGGGCGGCAAAGCCAGGGGGAGGCCGGCGGGCTGCCCGCGGGTTTCCGCATCCTCATTTATAGTTTCTCTACGATATTAATCAATAGTAAGTTTATGCTCCCGTTGCCGAGATAAGCCATTATAGGCCTTCAAGCACCTTGGCCATGACGTCCGGCGGCAGCACTCCTGAGGGCGGCTTGGTCTTCTGGAGCCGGCTTTCCTCGGCCATGGCCGCCCGGAAGGCCGGCACCGAGAGCATGCCCCTGACCGTGACGCCGTTGACCGTGGCCCGGGTGAGGGCCCGTTCGAAATCCGCCGCGTTGCGGGTCCGGTAGATGGCCGAAAGGAAGTTGCCCTGCAGCTCGACGCTGGCGGGCTTGGCCTGGACCAGCGGCTTGAGCACGGCCACGGCTTGGCGCGGGTCGCTGTCGATCAGCTTGCCGATGGTCTTGAGCGGGTCTTCGGCCTCCGGCTTGGGCGGCTCGGGGCGTGCCGGCTGGGGCACGGGCTTGGGAGGCTCCTTGGGGGTCTCCTTGGGTTTGGGCAGGACCGGCGGAACGGGCGCGGGCGGAGGGGGCGCCGGCGCGGGGCCTGGAGTGGGGGCCGGGGCGGGGGCGGGGGCCGGAGCGGGCGCGGGAGCCGGGGCCTGCGCGGGGGCCGGAGCGGCCGCGAGGGCCGGAGCGGGATCAGCCGGCCTGGCCCTGGGCCGGAAGGCCATGAAGCCGCCGCCCGCGGCCAGCACCGCCACCGCGGCGCAGGCGGCATAGAGCGCGGTGCGGCGCCGCCGCACGGGCACGGGCGCGGACACCCCTGCGGTGAGGCCCTCCGGCACCCGTTCCATCATGGTCCTTGCTTCGGGCGCCGCCAGCAGGTTCTGCCGGACCAGCACGGAGGTGGCCTCGTCCAGGGCGCCGGAGAACGTGGGGTCCTTGCAGGCGCGCAGCGCCTTGGCCAGGTCGTCGGCGGCCTGGTAGCGTTCGCCGGGGTCCTTGGCCAGGGCCCTGTCCAGGACGCCGCGGATGCTCGGGCTGATGCCCTGCAGGGCCTCCGTCTCGACCGGCGCGGGGGTGTCGGAGACGATCTTGAACAGGATGGTGGTGGTATTGTCGCCGGCGAACGGCTTGCGCCCGGTCAGGCACTCGTAGAGCATGACCCCCACCGCGAACAGATCGGACTGGATGGTGGCGTGGCCCTCCCGGATGTACTCGGGCGCCATGTAGTTCACCGTGCCCATGACGATGCCGGTGGCGGTCAGGTTGCTGTCCGCGAGGCGGGCGATGCCGAAATCCATCACCTTGGCCAGGAGGCTCTTGCCGTCCCGCACCACCCGGATATTGGCCGGCTTGATATCGCGGTGGATGATGCCGTTGCGGTGGGCGTGGCCGAGGCCGTCGCACACCTGGGCCAGCACCTCCAGGAACTGCGACGGGGAAAGCGCCTTCTGCCGGATGAGGTCCTCGAGGTCGTCGCCCTTCACGTACTCCATGACCAGGTAGAACACCTCCTGGTCCTTGTCGAAGTCGAAGATGGTGACCAGGTTGGGGTGGTTGAGCCGGCCGGCGGCCGCGGCCTCCCGGCGGAACCTTCCCTCGGCGTCCTCGCCCTTGGCGGCGGAAGGCAGGATCGTCTTGATGGCCACTTCCCGGCCGATGGCGGGATGGTGGGCCAGGTACACTTCGCCCATGGCCCCCTGCCCCAAGGTCCGCAGAATTTCGTACTTGCCTATCTGCCTGGCCATATCCACTCACGAACAGCTTTGACTCATTCTAGCCCAACCGGCCGGGAGGCTCCTCATCACGCTTCTGTCCAGGGAGAGAATAGGCGAGAATGAGCTGCCCCGCTTCATGCCTTTTTCCCATTCGAGGTGACCATGCCGCAGTTTGAAGTCTATCCCCTCGTCAAGTGGCTGCACGTGCTCACCCTCGCCCTGGGCGGCGGCTCGGCCATGATCATCCTGGTCCTGGTGGGCTTCGAGGAGAGCCGGGAGGACCTCAAAGGGCTGACTTCGATCCTTTGGAAGCGCACCGCGGCCTGGGGCTTCCGCCTGGCCCTGGTGTTCGGCATCGCCCTCCTGGTGCTGCGCCTCCGCGCCGGCGACCATCCCTTCGACGCGAAGTACCTGCACCTCAAGCTGGCGCTGGTGGTCCTGCTGCTCCTTTGCTCCGAACTCAGCGGCAAGGCCCTGGCCAGGTCCCGGCGCGGGGCGGCCTTGCTGGCCTTCCTGCTGTTCCTCGTGGTCACCTTCGTGAGCGTCAACAAGGACGCCTTCGGCTGGATCAAGCACCCCGCCGCCGGCGGGCCCTTCACGGGCAGCGTGGAGAAGGGCCCCGAATAGCGGAAGATCAGCGAGCGGAAGCCGCCTGGGTGAATCCGGCGGCGCTCGCCGGCTGGACCTCGAAGGTCCGCAGCACCGGGAACCCCATGGGTCCGGTGGCCGCGATCTGCCGCGCCTCGCCCCAGCCCCGGGCGTAGCGCTGCAGCTTGGGCAGATCCAGGATGCGCACCGCCGGGAACATGTTCTTGATCAAGCCCAGATCGGCCAGCAGGCGCAGCCCGCGGCTGAAGGCCTCCCGGCTGGCGCCGATCCGCTGGGCCGAGTCCTCCTGGGTTTCCCGGAATTCCACCAGGCAGCGCTCGGGGTTGCGGCCCTGGTAGTCCAGGATGAGCTGGGCGACCCGCTCCGGAACGCTGTGCAGGCTCAGGGTCTCCACCAGGGCGATGAGGTGGCGGATCTTGCCGGCGAGATGCTGGCCCAGCCACATCGCCACGGCGGCATTCCGGCCGGCCAGGAGCAGCAGCGGCGCGGGCGGGATCACCCAGCATTCGGTCTCGCCCAGGGCCTCCGCCCCGGAAGCCGCCGTGCCACCGTCGAACGCCTCGTCCACCCCGCAGCAAGCGCCCGGCTGAAGGAAGTCGATCACCTGGACCTTGCCGTGGCCGCCGGTCTGGAACATCTTGAGCGCCCCCTGCACCACCACCAGCACGCCGGGCATGGCCTCGCCCTGGGCGAACACCGGGTCCCCGTCGACGTAACGCCTGAGCTCGCCCACCGCGAGCAGTTCCTTGGCGTCCGCGACCGGGAGGCCGGCCATGCAGTCGATCTTTCCCAGGCTCATCACGGCTTGCCTCATAAGGGGTACTCCCACTTTGCTGCCGTTTGAAGTCAAGAAACCCCTCCGGCTCACTCACTCAGGCGAATTCAAGCGAACTGGAACGATGGGGAAATGCTATCAGTACTCCCATGAAGGAAGTTTCCGATATTTGAGTTTATTTGTATTATTTTCGAATATGATTCACAATTTGTTAGAGATTCCTTCCGAATTCAGAACCACTTATGAAAGGATTGACCATGCCGGCCGAACTCGATCCCATCGACCTCAAAATGCTGCGCCTGCTGCAGAAAAACGGCCGGCTCAGCAACGCCGAACTGGCCCAGATGGTGGATATCAGCCCGGCGACCTGCCACCGCCGGACCCAGCGCCTGTTCGCGGACGGCCACATCAAGTCCGTGCGGGCGCTGCTGGCGCCGGAGAAGGTCCGCCGCGGCGCCCTCGTCATGGTCGGCGTGGTGCTGGACCGCTCGACCCCGGACAGCTTCGCCCAGTTCGAGGCCTCGGTGGCCAAGCTCCGGTTCGTCCTGGATTGCCACCTGGTGGCCGGTGATTTCGATTATTTCCTGAAGATCCGGGTGGAGGAGATGGACGCCTTCAACCGCATCCACGGCACCCAGCTGATCTCACTGCCGGGGGTGCGGCACACCCGGACCTTCTTCGTCATGAAGGAAGTGATCGATAACGCGCCGTTAGAGTTCTAGGGTAATGCCCTGGGCCAGCTCCACTTCGCCGCTGAAATTGATGGCGCTGGTCTGCCTCCGCATGTAGCCCTTCCAGGCGTCGGAGCCGCTTTCCCGGCCGCCGCCGGTCTCCTTTTCGCCGCCGAAGGCGCCGCCGATCTCGGCGCCGCTGGTGCCGGTGTTGACGTTGGCGATGCCGCAGTCGCTGCCGGCGGCCGACAGGAACAGCTCGGATTCGCGCAGGTCATCGGTCATGATGGCGCTGGCCAGGCCCTGGGGCACGTCGTTGTGGATGGCGATGGCCTCCTCGATGCTGCGGTACTTGATCAGGTAGAGCACCGGCGCGAAGGTCTCCTCCTTGACCATGGGCAGGCCGGCGGGCGCTTCCACCAGGCACGGGGTCACGTAGCAGCCGCCCGGGTTCGGCAGCCGCTCGCCGCCCATGAGGACGCGCCCGCCCTGGGCCTTGATGGTCCCGATGGCGTCCAGCATGGTTGCCACCGCGCCGGCGTCGACCAGGGGCCCCATGAGGTTGGCCGCGTCGCGCGGGTCGCCGATCCGGGTCTTGTCGTACATCGCCTTGAGCCGCGCCACGAAGGTGTCGTAGATGGATTCGTGGATGATCACCCGGCGGGTGGAGGTGCAGCGCTGGCCGGAGGTGCCGATGGCGCCGAAATAGACCGAGCGCAGGGCGACTTCCAGGTCGCCGTGCTGGCTGACGATGACCGCGCCGTTGCCGCCCAGTTCGAGGATGTGCCGGCCGAAGCGCTCCTGCACCAGGCCGCCCACATGGCGGCCGCCGGGCACGCTGCCGGTGTAGGACACCAGCGCCACCCGCGGATCGCGGTTGATGAGGTCGCCGATGTCGCTGCCCTTGCCGACGGCCAGGCTGCAGACCGCCGGATCGTAGCCGAACTTGCGCAGCACCCGCTCGGCGATGCGGGTGCAGGCCACGGCGGTGAGGGGGGTCCGGCTGGAGGGCTTCCAGAGCACGGTGTCGCCGCACACCAGGGCGATGGCGGTGTTCCAGCTCCAGACCGCCACCGGGAAGTTGAAGGCGGTGATCACCCCGACCACGCCCAGGGGATGCCACTGCTCCTGCAGCCGGTGCCGGCGCCGCTCGCTGGGCATGGTGCGGCCATAGAGCTGCCGGGACAGGCCCACGGCCAGGTCGCAGACATCGATCATCTCCTGCACCTCGCCCAGCCCTTCGCGCAGCGTCTTGCCCATCTCCAGCGTCACCAGCTCGGCCAGGGCCGCCTTGTTGCGGCGCAGTTCGTCGCCCAGTTCCCGGACCACCTGGCCGCGCTGGGGCGCCGGCACCAGGCGCCAGGAGGCGAAGGCCTGGTGGCAGCGGGCCAGCACCTGTTCGAACTCCGCCGGGTTGACGTTGCCGACGGTGGCCAGGCATGCGCCGTCGACGGGCGAGATCACCTGCTGCCTGGGGCCGCTGCCCAGCCATTCCCCGTTGAATCCGCCGAGGTTCTGTTCCGAAAGGCCGAGTTGGGTCATGGCGTCATGCATGGAGGAACTCCTTCCTGTTGATTTATACGTTTTTTAAGACCGGTGCTCAAACGCATACCATTCACCCCATGCATGAGTACAATTCATGGCTATGGCACAACAGCTTGACCTCCATCAATTGCGCGCCTTCCACGCCCTGGGCCAGACCGGCAGTTTCACCGGGGCGGCCCAGCGGCTGCACCTGACCCAATCCGCCATCAGCCACGCCATCGCCAAGCTGGAGGCCAGCTGCGGGACCGCGCTGGTGGACCGGCGGGCCCGCGCGTTCCGGCTGAGCGAGGCCGGCGGGCGGCTATGGCTGGCCTGCGAGCAGATGTTCACGACCCTGGAGGCCGCCACCGAGGAGCTGGGCGCCGAGACCACCGGGCGGCTGCGGCTGGGCGCCACGGTGGAGTTCGGCAGCAGCATCCTCATGCGCCACATGCAGCCTTTCCTGGCGGCCAACCCCGGCGTGGAGATCGATTTCACCCTGAGCTTCGACCTGCTCGAACCGCTGCTGCGCGACGACCTGGACCTGGTGATCGACTGCCGGGAGCACTTCCTGCCGGAGCTGGACAAGCGTCCGCTGTTCCGGGAGACCTACCTGGTGGCCGGCTCTCCGGCGTTCCGGGCCGCCGCCGGGATCGATGGCGCCATGGATCTGGGCCGGTGCGCCATCGTGTCCATGGACAAGGCCGCGGCCTGGTGGCACCGGTTCCTCATGGCCCTGCCTGAAGGAGGGCGCCCCGAGTTCACCCGGATCATCGAAGTGAACCACGTCCGGGCCATGATCAACGCCGGCGTGGCCGGGCTGGGCGCCCTGCTGGCGCCCACCTACAGCGTGCTGAGCGAGCTGGAGCGGGGCGACCTGGTGCCGCTGCTGCCCGGCATACGGCCGGTGGAGGACCGCTTCTGCATCTACCAGAAGAAGCGCAAGGCCGGCCTCCGGAACCACCGGCTGCTCACCGAGTACCTGATGACCCTCAACCCGGGGGAGTTCGGCGCCTCAGGCCGGTGAACCGGCCAGGGCGGCCAGGGTGCGTTCCGCCAGGCAGCGGATGAAGGCGGGATGGACCCCCGGCGCCGGCAGCCGGCGGTAGCTGCGCACGCCGGCCTTCATGGCCACCTCCCGGAACAGGATGTCCAGTTCGTGCAGGGTCTCGATGTGCTCGCTGACGAAGCTCACCGGCAGGATGATGAGGTCCTTCCCGGCCAGGGTCTTCAGCACGCTGCCCAGCTCCGGCTCCAGCCAGCGGATCGGCCCCACCTTGCTCTGGTAGGCCAGCCGGTAGCCGCCGGGGATGGGCCCCAGCCGCGCCTGGAGCGCCTCCACGGTGGCGACGATCTCCCGCTGGTAGGGGTCGCCGGCCTCGATGGCCTTGGCCGGCAGGCTGTGGGCGCTGAACACCACGGTGGCCTCCGGCACGTCGCGCAGGGCCGCGGCCAGGGGCTCGGCCAGGCTGTCCAGGTAGTGCGGATCGGTGGCGTAGTGCAGGACGCCGGGCAGCAGCTCCAGGCCGGCGGCCCGGGCCTCGCGGCCCAGTTCCGACAGGCTGGAGCCGGTGGTGCCGCGGCAGTCGTGCGGATACAAGGTCACCGGCAGCAGCCGGCGGATGCCCTGGGCCCGCAGGGCGCGCATCAGGCCCTCGGCCCGGGGGGAGGCGTAGCGGAACAGGATCTTCACCGGCTCGGCGCACCCCGCCGCGCGCAGGGCCTGGCGCAGGGCGGCGGCCTGGGCCGCGGTCTGCCGGAGGATCGGGCTGCCGCCGCCGATCTCCTGGTAGCGCCCGCGCACCTCCCTGCCCCGGCCCTTGGACAGCAGGGTGGCGTAGAGCGGCTGCAGGAACCCGGGACCGGGGAACTTGACGATCTCGGCGTCGGCGAACAGCTTGTACATGAACGGCTGCACGTCCTTCTGGCGCAGCGGGCCGCCCAGGTTGAGGAGCAGGACGGCGGTGCCGGTCACACGGTTCTCGAGAATTTGGTGGTGGCCGAAAGCTGCTTCAGGTAGGCGTCGAACGGCTGCACCAGGTTGCGCACGAAGCGCCGGCCCAGGGGGGTGATGAAAACGCCCTCGGGCTTCACCATGACCGTGCCGTATTCCTCCTCGGCCCGGAGTTCCTCCAGGGCGTCGGCGAACAGCCGGGGGCCGTCCACGCCGAAGTGCCGGGCCAGCGCGTCCCAGCGCAGTTCGAAGGTGCCCATGAGCTCGTGGATCAGCCAGCGGCGCATGAGGTCGTCGTCATTCAGGCGGTGGCCCTTGTGGATGGCCAGATGGCCGCCGTTCACGGTACGCTCCCACTTGGTGAGGATCTTCTCGTTCTGGGAGTAGACGCCGGCCACGTTGGAGATGGCGCTGGGCCCGAAGCCGAGCAGGTCGGAACCGGCCGCCACGGCGTAGCCCATGAAGTTGCGGATCAGCCGGCCTTCCTTGACGGCCTTGGCCATCTCGTCGTCGGGCCGGGCGAAGTGGTCCATGCCGATGGCGACGTAGCCGTGCTGTTCCAGGATGTCGACCGCCAGGAGCAGCAGCTCCAGGCGCAGTTCGGGCGCCGGCAGGGTCTCGGTGGGAATGGTGCGCTGGTGCGCCAGCATGCTGGGCAGGTAGGCGAAGCCGTAGATGGCCATGCGGTCCGGGGCCAGCTCCAGGGTGCTCTCCAGGGTGTGCCGGAAGGTGGCCATGGTCTGGCCCGGCAGGCCGTAGACCAGGTCCAGGTTGACCCCGGTGAAGCCGAGGGCCCGGGCCTGCTTGACCGTGGTGAGGGTCTGGTCCCAGGTCTGGCCGCGGGTGATCAGCGCCTGGACGTCCTCGTCCAGGTCCTGCACGCCGAACGAGACCCGGTTGAAGCCCAGTTCGCGCAGGGCCGGCAGCTGGTCCGGCTCCAGGAAGGTCGGGTCCACTTCGATGGAGACTTCGGCATTGGGCAGCAGCGGGAAGCGGTCGGTGATCAGCTTGAAGGTGCGGGCCAGCTCCGGCACCTTGAGATAGGTGGGGGTGCCGCCGCCCCAGTGCAGCTGGATGGCCTTGCGCCGGGTGGGCAGCTGGGCCGCCCAAAGATCAACTTCGGCTTCCAGGGACTGGAGGAACTGCTCCACCGGCGCGTAGGTCGGGCTCACCACCACGTTGCAGCCGCAGTAGGAGCAGCGCCGCTTGCAGAAGGGCAGATGGGCGTAGAGCGAGAACGGCGCGGGATCCTGTTCGGCGCGCGCCAGGGCTTCGATCACCTGGGTTTCGGGAAAGCCGTCGGTCCACACGGGCGGCATGGGGTAGCCGGTGTAGCGGGGGCCGGGGCGGTCATAATGCTTGACCAGTTCTAGCAGTGACAAGGCCATCGGGGGATGCCTCCAGGTGATGATGATGCGCTATTGCTTCACCGCGTCAATGACCGCGCCCAGCACGTCCGGGTCGGTCTCCGGCAGCAGGCCATGGCCGAGGTTGAACACATGGGCCTGGCCCTTCATCGTTGCCACGATGGCGCGGGCCTTGCGGCAGGCGGTTTCCCGTCCCGCCAGAAGGGCGGTGGGGTCCAGGTTGCCCTGCAGCACCTTGTGCGGGAAGGCCTGGCGCGCCTCCGCCATGGGCACCTGCCAGGACACCGCCAGGCCTTCGCAGGACAGCCGGTCCAGGCAGGCGGGCAGGATGCCCCGGGGGAAGTAGAGCCGGGGCGCGCCGCTCACCTGGGACAGGGTGCGCTCGGCGGCGGGCAGGGCGAAGGTTTCGAAGTCTTCCCGGTCCAGCTCCCCGGCCCAGGTGTCGAACAGCTGCACGCCCTGGGCCCCGGCGCCGATGTGCCGGTTCAGCAGCAGGGCCGACACGTCGGCCAGGCGGTCCAGCCACAGGCGCGCCTTGACCGGTTCGCGGTGCAGGTAGGCCTTGGCCCGGGTCCAGTTCTTGCAGCCCTTGCCCTCCATGCCGTAGGCGAACAGGGTCCAGGGCGCGCCGGCGAAGCCCAGCAGGGCCTGGCGCTCGGGCAGGGCGGCGCGCACCTTGCGCAGGGCGGCCTGCACCGGCTCGAACACCCGTTCGTCCAGGGTGCCGGCCGGGTCCAGCTGGTCCAGGGTCCGGGTCAGCCGGGGGCCGCCTTCGGGGATGACCACCCCGCAGCCCAGGGCATCCAGGATCACCAGGATGTCGGAAAAGATGATCGCAGCATCCAGTTTTGGAAAACGGCGCACCGGCTGCAGGGTCACTTCCGCGGCCAGGTCGGAATCATAGAGCACCTGCTCGAACGTGGCCTTTTCCCGGATGGCCCGGTATTCGGGCAGGAACCGGCCGGCCTGGCGCATGAACCAGACCGGGGGCGTAGGAAGGATTTCGCCGTTGAGCGCGCGGACGAGGGGAGCGGTCATGGGTGGTCTTTCAGTGAAGGCGGTTCAGGCGCGCAGTTTCTCGGTCACCACGCCGACGGCGCGTTCGAAGTGGGCCAGTTCCTCGTCGCCGTGGGCGGCGGACAGGAACGCCACTTCGAAACCCGAAGGCGGCAGGTAGATGCCTTCCTCCAGCATGAGTCCGTGCATGTGGTTGAACTTCGCGATGGCGCCGCTTTCGACCCGGTCGGCGCGCTTGACCCCGGGCTGGAACAGCGGCCAGATCAGGCTGCCCACCCGCGGCGCGTGCAGCCCGGGGATCTTCTCGAAGGCGGTGGCCCAGCGGGCGCCCTTGTGCTCCAGGTCGCGGTACAGGTTGGGGGTGAGCTTTTCCAGGGTGGCCAGGCCCGCCGCCATGGCCACGGGGTTGCCGCTCAGGGTGCCGGCCTGGTAGACCGGGCCGTCCGGGGAGATCACCGCCATGATGTCCTTGCGGCCGCCGTACAGGCCCACCGGCATGCCGCCGCCGATGATCTTGCCGTAGGTGACCAGGTCCGGGGTGATGCCGAAGCGTTCGGCGGCGCCGCCGGGGGCGACCCGGAAGCCGCTGATCACCTCGTCGAAGATCAGCACGGTGCCGTGCTTGCTGCACAGGTCGCGCAGCCGCTGCAGGAAGGCGGTGTCCTGCACCAGCAGCCCGTTGTTGGCGGGGATCGGCTCGATGATGGCCGCGGCCAGTTCCGAGCCCAGCTTGGCGAAGGCCGCTTCCAGCGCCTCCAGGTCATCCAGCGGCAGCACCGTGGTGAGGTCGGCGAAGCCCCTGGGCACGCCGGCGCTGGAAGGTTCGCCGAAGGTCACCAGGCCGGAGCCCGCCTTCACCAGCATGCCGTCGCTGTGGCCGTGGTAGCAGCCTTCGAACTTGAGCACCCGGTCGCGCCCGGTGAAGCCGCGGGCGGCGCGCAGCGCCGACATGACGGCCTCGGTGCCGGAGGAGACGAAGCGCATCTTCTCGACGAACGGGACCATGGTCTTGATGCGCCGGGCCAGGACGATCTCCCGGCGCGACGGGGCGCCGAAGGTCAGGCCCTCTTCCATGGCCTCGCGCGCGGCGGCGATCACTTCGGGCACGGCGTGGCCGAGGATCAGCGGGCCCCAGGACATGCAGAGATCCACGTAGCGGCGGCCCTCCTCGTCCTCGAAGCGGGCGCCCCAGGCCTTGCGGAAGAACTTGGGCGTGCCGCCCACCGCGCGGAAGGCCCGCACCGGGCTGGAAACGCCGCCCGGGAAATGGGTCAAGGCTTCCTGGAACAGGGTATCGTTGGCGTTTTCCATATCAGATCCAATGCTTTTGCAGGGCTTCGCGAGCCACGTAGGTGACGATCCAGTCCGCGCCGGCGCGGCGGATGGCGAGCAGGTGCTCCCGGAACAGGTTGGCTTCGTCCACCCAGCCGAGCCG
>Ga0181520_10000412_pt1 | contig 94472 bp, 87 predicted proteins | sample PEATcosm2014_Bin_29_FD_132451 | JGI IMG/M metagenome (GOLD analysis project Ga0181520, IMG submission 132451) | Peatland microbial communities from MTU Mesocosm Facility, Houghton, MI, USA - PEATcosm2014_Bin02_30_metaG | ecosystem: Environmental > Terrestrial > Soil > Wetlands > Peat | place...
ACACTTCATCCGGCGGGGGCATGCCCCCGCCGGATGAACAACCAAAAACCTTCCTGATAAAGGAAAAACTGTCAACGATGTGCCCGGTCTAAACTGTCAGGGATGTCCCCGGCCGTACAAAAGGGAATAGGCAATAGGGAATAGGTGTGGAATAGAAAAGCCCGGGGATTTGGTTGGTGTTCATGCTTTGATTGTGCGCCGTCGGAAAGTAATTATGCGCAAAAAAGAATGTGGTCGATGGTTAGTGAACAGTGCGCGGTGAATAGTTTTCTTGTTAAGGTTCGCGGTCTCCAACCTGCTGCGCCCAAAGCGGGTTCGTTGGCGTAGAATGGCATTGCCTGCGGAAGAGGTTATTCAGTGCCGGGATACAGACGGCCACGTAGCCGCTTCTGAAGTAATCCTGATCTAATCCGGGAGTGGATTGAGATGAAGCTGATTCTTCGCGCACTATTGTTGCTGCTATTCACGGCAGGTTCCTTTGCCCTTAACTGTCACGCTCAGGCCGTAACCGAGATCGGCGGCCAGAAGGTCGTCACGCTTACGCGCGCCGCTGACAGCCAAACAAAACCGGAGTTCACCAGCATCACGCTTGCGCCGGGACGCGGCATGGAGATTCTCCAGATCACCGCCAACTTTCCCGGCAAAGGCAATGTGGAGGTACTCGCCTCACCCGATCTGGCCGGCTCAAAGAAGATGCTCGACGTGGACGATGACGGCTTCGGAAATCTCGGCTACAGGCTCGGTTCGGTCTTTCTAGCGCCGTACCCAAACCGAATTCGCGGCAAGCTCTCTGCCGACGGCAAGACGCTGACCACGGAGTGGCATGGGCACACGATTACCCTCCCGGCCAACAATATCGGCAAGAACCCCGGCGCGGAGCGCCACGCGATGCACGGGCTGATTCTCAAGGCCAAGACCGATGACGTGAAGGTCACACAGCTTCCCGGCGGTTCGCAGGTCACCGGCGTGATTCATGGCGGGGACTTCGGCGGCCATTGGCTCTCGAAGACTGATCTGGTTATCACCGTCACGCTCACGGCCAGCGCTGTCGATGCAACAATTGTGGCCTACAACATTGGCGGCGAGGCGGAGCCATTCGCGCTGGGCTGGCATCCATACTTCAACTTCCCCTCAGGCGACCGAAAGCAGGTTCTTATCCGCATTCCCGGCGCGACCATGGCTGAAGTGGACAACTACGACAACGTCTTTCCTACCGGCAAGCTGCTGCCCGTCAAGGGAAGCCGCTTTGACTTGAGCGCTCCGGGCGGCGTGGCGCTGGGCAGCAACTACTTCGATGACAATTGGAGCAATCTCGATTGGAAGGGCGGCGCTGCGACCGTCGAGGTGATTGACCCGGCGGCGCATTATGGCGTAAAGATCGAAGGCCTCTCGCCGGAGATCAAGACCATCCAGATGTACGCTCCGCCAGACAAAAACTTTGCCGCTATCGAGCATCAGTACAACTTCGCCGACCCCTTCGGCAAGGAATGGGGCAAGATGGATACGGAGATGGTGACGCTGAAACCGGGCGAGAGCACCAAGTGGCACGTGCGGCTGCGGGTCTTTGTGCCGTGAGGACAGTGAAGAAGTGAAGAAGTGAAGAAGTGAAGAAGTGAAGAAGTGAAAGAGTGAAAGAGTGAAGCAGGCCGGGGCGCAAACTCCGGCCTGCCTTTTCGTTGCCTCCGTCTTCACTCTTCCCACTCCTCTTCGTCGTCGCGCTTCTTTCTCCAGAAGGTGAGCAGCCGCGCCAAGCTGAATTGCACCAGTTCGATGAAGGATTTATCGGGATATCTGTCTTCACGCAAGAGACGAATCGCGTTGACTACCGAAATGGCGAGGAGCGCGATCAGCAGCCACGGCAGAACGCGAATGAAAACGAGATGAACGTAATTCCAGAAGCCCCACGGACCTCCGGCGTCCGCCACTTGCCCATACCGGATCTGCACCCAGTACTCTTCTGAACCGTGGCCCTGGAGTTTGAAGTAGACTCTGCCGTCAGCGATGTGGAGATGATTTACATCGGAGGCAATAGCGATCTTCGTCCCGGACGATGTCTGAAGATAAGGCCGAAGCCCGGTGATGGCGGTGACCGCGCCGGTGCGATTCCAGGCGATCTTATCCATGTGCAGGAGGCAGGGGCAGCTTTCAACTCCCAGCCGCGGAAGCTGAGACTGCGAGGGAATGATGAGGAAGTAATCTGCGCCCGGCATGGCTTCGTAGTATCCTGCGCCTCCTACAGGCTTTTCATGGGAATCCAGTTGCATGGTTTCGCCCGGCGGGACGTAGAGATGGGCAACGATGTTGAATTGATCGTCCCGGATGTCCACGACCGGAAGCGGCTCGGAGTAGGGATTGGGAACCGATTCAAAGTGTTCCGCACGGCACGGTAGAATGGCGGCCAGCGCAAGGAGAGAGATCAACAGGGGTTTAGCGTTCATCGCCAACCGTTGTATCACATCCAAAGCAGATCAGCAATCGAAGAATAAGTAAACTATCGCCGCAGCTTCCGCGTCTAAACAATCGTGGGAGAGGCTCAGAAAACTCGCTTTCGTTGTCCCTGCTGCGGATCGAAGACGCTGGAAGCGCCTGGAGCGCTGGCATTGTGTCCGGTCTGCTGGTGGGAGGACGACGGCCAAGAGGATGTGGACGCCGCCGAAGTCCGCCTGACCGTCAACGGCGCCCTCAGCCTGGAAGAGGCGCGTGAGCACTACGCCCATTGCGGCGCGGCCCATCCTCGCTTCCTGCCTTACGTTCGTAAGCCGCAATCGGTCGAGTTGTAGTAACTCTCCCGGTGCCCTTCGGTGCAGGAATCTTCCTCTCCAGTTTGACCCTGCCAGCAAACCCTCTTACCATGAGATGAGCCATGTCTGAGTCCGCGCCGGGTTCTATCGCCCTGGGCGGCGGTTCGTGGCGGCAATTTGCGGCAAGAATTTGTGGTTTGCGGCACAAAACAAGCGCTTTACCCCAGTCTCGCAGTTTGTTCGGCGCGCCAACAGCGCATGGAAGGCAAAAAACATTGAGTTCTACCGGAACAGTTGAAGAAAAACCCAAGCCAGACGCGGTCGATGCGGCCCAGCAACACGAGGGAGAGTCGCATAAAGGCCACGATCATGGTCACAATCATGGTCACGATCACGGCCACCAGCATGGACCGACGCTCAACCCGGAGTGTACCCGCGAATTGGTGCTGGACATTCCCGCCGATGAGGTCTCGAAGGCCTACCGGACGGTAACGGGCAACTACAAGAAGTACGCCAAGATTCCCGGCTTCCGCTCGGGCAAGGTGCCGGAGACGGTCGTTCGCCGCCGCTTCGCCGACGGAATTCGCAAGGACGTGATCGACGGCCTGCTGCCGGAGCGCTTCAATAAAGCGGTAGTCGAGATGGGCGTTACGCCGGTCGGCGAGCCGCACGTGATGGAGCTGACCGTCGAGGATGGCCAACCGCTGCACGTCAAGGCGGTCTTTGAATTCCTCCCGCAATTCTCCATCGAAGGCTACGAGACGGTCACCGTGGAGAAGCCCTCCGTCGAGATCACCGACGAGGAGTTCCGGAAAGAATTGGAGCAACTGAGGGAGTCGCGCGCGACCATTGAGCCGGTGGAGGAAGAACGGCCTCTGGTGGACGGCGACTGGGCGCAGATCACGTATAAGGGCCAGATTGCGGGCGAGGCCGACGCTGCGCCGATCACCGGCGAAGATACGCTGGTGGAGGTGGGCGGCAAGGATACAGTGGAGGCATTCAGCGCCGTGCTGCGCGGCGCCAAAGCCGGCCAGGAGTTGAAGGCCGAGGTCATCTATCCGGCGGATTTTGCCGAGCCCAAGCTGGCCGGCAAGACCGTCGCCTATGAGGTCGAGGTCAAGGCCATCAAGAAGCGCACCCTGCCCGAACTGGACGATGACTTTGCCAAAGAGCTGGGCCAATACGAAAATTTGGCGGAGTTGGAAGAGCGCGTCCGCGATCACATGGCTAATCGCAAGCGCCGCAGCGTGGAGGGCGAGACCAAGGACCGCCTCTTTGCCAAGCTCATTGAGAAGTACGCCTTCGCGGTTCCGGAGTCGCTGGTGCAGCAGCAGATTGACACGCGATTGGATCGCGGCCTGCGCGCCCTGGCGGCTCAGGGGATGAACACCGAGCAGATGCGCAAGCTGGACTTTGGCCGCCTACGCGTGGCGCAACGCGACGGCGCGGTCGCCGAGGTGAAGACCAATCTTCTGCTGGATCGCATTGCCGCCGAGGAAAAGATTACAATCAGCGACGAGGAACTGGACCGCGAATTGCAGATTGCGGCATTGCAATCCCGCGAGCCGGTGGAGACGCTGCGGGCGCGTTTGACGCAGGATGGCGGGTTGGCTAGAATTCGGGAGCAACTGCGGCGCGAGAAGACGGCGTCCGCACTGTATGAGCGGCTGCCCGCATAGGGCGGCAAAACGAAGCAGGAGCAGGAAGACTCTATGGCATTGGTTCCCATGGTGGTTGAGCAGACGAGCCGGGGCGAGCGCGCCTACGACATTTACTCGCGTCTGCTGCGCGATAATATCATCTTTCTCGGCACGCCCATCGACGATCAGGTCGCCAATTTGATTGTTGCCCAGTTGCTCTTTCTCTCCGGCGAGGATCCGGAGAAGGACGTGCATCTGTATATCAACTCACCCGGCGGCTCGATTACCGCGGGTCTGGCTATTTACGACACCATGCAGTTCATCAAGAACAAGGTGGAGACGATCTGCATCGGCCAGGCGGCCAGTATGGGCGCGTTTCTGCTGCTGGCCGGCGCCAAGGGCAAGCGCTTTGCACTGCCCAACTCGCGCATTTTGATTCATCAGCCGTCGATGGGCGGATTGAGCGGACAGGCCACCGACATCGATATTCATGCGCGCGAGATTCTGCGCATCCGCGAGATCACCAACAACCTGATCGCCAAGCACACGGAGCAGCCTCTGGAACGCATTGAGCGCGACGTGGAGCGGGACTTTATCATGAATGCCGAACAGGCCAAGGAATACGGCATCGTCGACGAAATTATCGACCGGCCAAAGGCGTAACGAGCAAGCCAGCGAGTCAGCTAAGGCTGGCTCAGCTAAGATAATCCGAGAGGGAGCCACCCTATGAAACCGCGCGGGGGACCGGAAGAAGCGCTTCGCTGTTCGTTCTGCCACAAATCGCAGGACGCCGTAGCCAAACTGATCTCGTCGCCCAGCGACTATCCTCGCGCTTACATCTGCGACGAGTGCGTGGCCGTCTGCAACTCGATTCTCGAGGACGACCGCGGCGGCGGCGATGCAGCGCATCCAGTTAACGCCGCAGGCCATCTGCCCAAGCCGCTGGAAGTCAAGAACTTCCTCGACGATTTCGTGATCGGCCAAGACCAGACCAAAAAGAAGCTCGCGGTCGCCGTTTACAACCACTACAAGCGCGTCCAGATGAACAAGATGCGCAACAACGAAGTGGAGTTGAGCAAGAGCAATATTCTGCTGATCGGCCCGACAGGTTCAGGGAAAACGCTGCTGGCGCACACGCTGGCCAAGATGCTGGACGTGCCCTTCGCCATCGTGGACGCGACTACGCTGACTGAGGCCGGCTACGTCGGCGAGGATGTGGAGAACATTATCCTCAAACTGTTGCAGGCAGCCGAGGGCGACGTGACCCGCGCGCAGCAGGGCATCATCTACATCGACGAGATCGACAAGATTGGGCGCAAGGACGAGAACCCTTCAATTACGCGCGACGTGAGCGGCGAGGGCGTGCAGCAAGCGCTGTTGAAGATTCTCGAAGGCACAGTGGCCAACGTGCCGCCGCAGGGCGGACGCAAGCATCCGCATCAGGAGTTCACTGCCGTCGATACCACCAACATTCTCTTCATCTGCGGCGGAGCCTTTGTCGGCCTGGAGCGCGTGGTGGGCAGGCGCGTCGGCAAGAAGGCGCTGGGCTTCAAGACCATCGATGCCGCCGAGGGCGATGCCGCGACGAGCCGTTCGCATCGCGACACCGAGTTGCTGCGCCGGACTGAGCCGCAGGATTTAATCAAGTACGGATTGATTCCGGAGTTTGTCGGACGCCTGCCGGTGATGGGCATCCTCGACGAGTTGGATGAAGCCGCGCTGATCGACATTCTTACCAAGCCGCGCAACGCCGTTCTGAAGCAGTATCAGAGATTGTTTGAGTTCGAAAATGTTCGCCTGCACTTTACGCAGGAGGCCATCGGCGCTGTAGCCCGCGAGGCTCTGAACCGCAAGGTGGGCGCGCGCGGATTGCGCATGATTCTCGAAGAACTGATGCTCGACCTGATGTACCACCTGCCCAACAACAAGAGAGTCCGCGACATCGAAATCACCAAGGACATGGTGGAGCGGCGGGATCTCTCGCTGTGCCTGCTGGAGAAGGCAGGCTGACACCGCAGCTTCGTGCGGACCAATTGATTATTATTGGATGTCAGTGAATGAGGACATTATTCACAATTCACGCCGGAGAGTATCTTGTTGGCAACTACATTGAGAAAAAATATAAGAAGAAGATAAAGTTATGGATTCCATCCATAGATACCGGCACTGATCTCCTGGTGACTGATCCAGAAAATGAAAAGTCGGTCTCCCTTCAGGTCAAGTTTTCGAGAGATTACTTGGCAACAAATGATGCTCCTCAATTTCGACCGCTATTGAAGGCTACCGGGTGGTGGACCCTGAATCGCAAGAAAATCGCCGAATCAAAAGCTGATTATTGGGTGTTTGTTTTGATGGACTTCAAGATGGAAAGTAAATATTTCGTCGTTATTACGCCATCAGAACTTCTAAAACGATTTGAGAAATTTCATAAAACAGAGAAAACTATCCAGAGCTACCTATGGGTTACAAACGACGAGCGCTGTTTGGAACTGCGCGGACTTAATAAGCATCAAGATCAAATGGATTTTGTTGAGGGTCGTCGTCGAAACTTAGATCGCGATTTTTCTGGCTATCTAAACAACTGGATCCCTATTGAAAAGCGACTGGGGCTCCGTCCAAACAACCAACGGAAAACTGGAACCAAGCTGCCAATAATTGGGCGGTGAAAACAAACGCAATTTACTCTTACTCTCAAATCGCAATCTTGGTTTCAATAGCGTCGTAGTCGGCGCGCACGCCTTTGCCTGAGTTATCGAGAAGCCCCGCGCCCGCCAAAGCCTGCACATCGGCATGAACGTTGCTGTAATCGCGGCTCAGCGCCTTGGCCAAAGCGCGAATGCTGGTGACGTTGTGGCGGCGCACGTAGCGCAGCAACTCCATACGCTTGCCGGTAAGGACGCGGGCCAGCGCATCCCAGCTTTCAAAGGCCAGATGGCGCTCATGAAAGCTCTCTCCGCGCTCGGCGCGATGCCATGCATCAATAAATCTGCGCGAGGCCTCGTCTTCCATCGCGCCGCCGACTGTGAATTTCAAGTCGCTCATTGAAGACCTCGCAATTTCCGCACATCTCGCCAGAAATCGGCGATCAACTTCTCGGCTGTTGTAAACGCATAGGGTTTTTCAACACCCTGAAAATGCCGATGGTCTCCCTTGCCGCGCTCATTGTCGTAACCGACCTCTCGCAGCCCTGTCCTGCCATAGAACAGCGAATACTTGAGGCCGTGAGTTGACGGCGGCACAGGCTTCGGAACGCGCCAAAGCAGCATCTCCACGATTGCGCCATCGTCGTAATCAATGCGCTGGTGAAAGAGCAGTTCAGCCTTCATCGGTCGCTCATGATGGTATTATATACCATATGGTTCCGATTGCGATAATCTTTTTAGTCAGGGATCAACTTACGTAGCGCGGGACAACCGAGAGCGAGTTTTGTCGTTCGGCCTACGCCATGGCGTGCTGCGCGGTTGCCTCTTCGGCTTCCAGCTTGCTGCCCACCTCGGCGGCGGCCTGGGCCAGCACACGGTGGTGGATGGTGAAGAGCGCCAGCTCCAGCCGGTCGCTGACGCCGGTCTTGTCATAGACCGAGCGCAGATAGTTTTTGATGACCTGTTCGGTGGTCTTGAGGCGCTGCGCGATCTCGCGATTCTTGCAGCCCTGCACGATCAGCGCGACAATACGCATCTCCTTGGGCGTGAGCCGGTCGCGGACGCGCGTACCCACCATATCTTCCTCGGGAGAATCGGCCACCATCAACTGCGGCGGCTGCCAGGTGTCACCGCTGGCTACAGCGCGCACACACTCCGTCAACGCCGGTCCGGTAACGCAGCGGAAGACCACGCCGCGAAAGCCCATTTGCAGATAAGCGCCGGCGGCTTCGTTGTTCTCTGCAATTACAATGCCGCGGCTGCCCACGGTCTCCAGAAGCGTCCGCAACCGCTCCATGTCCGGATGCAGGGACGCGGCGAAGAGGACGATGGAGCCTGGAAAGGTGGTGATGGCGTGATGCATACGGTCCAAGTCAGTGCATTGCGCAATGATGCGCACATCTTCGTCCATCGCCAGCACCTTAGCGGTGCCTGCCCTAAAAATTGCCTGCGAATCGGCAAGGATAATCTTATTCATGTGCGCGCCTCACCTACAAACCACAAAAGCCTTTTTGAAGCTCGACCGAACCGCTCCACCCGAAGCGGCGGTCTAAGCTGTGCCAATGGCTTCTTCCCTTGAGAGAGTATCGGCTAATTCACGGAAAACCCTTGAAGTGCTTCAATCTGCAACAAAATGGATCATGACCCAATTCCTTGGTGACCGATCTGTGGAAAACCCCGCGACGCACCGGAAATTTTCCTGTGGATAAGACTACAACGTGACGGCGCAATAAGCCACGAAATTCTTCTGTGGACCTCGGCGAGCCTTGTTTACTGATAAGGCTCCTGGATTGGGGGCCAAAACTCCTGTTGATCTGCCATTTTGATCCGATTCTCGCCCGCACGGAGCCTTCCTTCCCTTAAAAATAATGAGATATATTCTCCACAAAGCCATACGTGAAGTTGACCCGTCGAGTGCCGATGTACAGAAGAGACGAGGTATGGATGGCTGATCGATCAGAATTGCTGGAAGCCGCCCTGGACAGTCTCCCTGAGGGCATTGCTCTGGTGAGCACGGAAGGCCAGGTTGTCTTGTGGAATCAATCCGCTGAGGCCATCACCGGCTATGCCGGCGTGGACCTGCTCTCGCGGCAGATTCCCGAGCCACTGGAGCCGCTGCTGCTGCCCTGCGCGGCGCCTGGAACCGAGAATGACGGCGCCGAAGCGCGACCCGGCCGCGGCGCAACTGTTCGCTTTCAGCACAAGCTGGGTCATGAAGTTCCGGTAATTGCGCGGCTGCACGCGTTGCGCGGCCAGATGAGCGGACGCATCGGCACGGTGATCGTCTTTCATCCCCGCGAGATTCTCGACGCGCTGCCGCATGGCGAGTGCGGCGAAGGTTCTGAGGTGGAGGCCAGCCGGGAGGAGTTTGAAGGACGTCTGGCCGCGCTCTTCGAGGACTTTTTGCAGGGCGGAGAGAGCTTCGGCTTGCTCTGGATCACCGTCGATCAGGCGCACGATCTGCGCAAGACGCACGGAGCGGCGGCCTGCGACGCGATGCTGAAAAAGGTGGAGCATGCGCTGAACAACGGGCTGCGGCCGACAGAAGAGATGGGACGCTGGGGCGACGACGAGTACCTCATTCTCTCTCACGAGCGCACCCCTGAGATGCTGGCATCCCACGCGCAGACGCTGGCCGGACTGGCACGCACGGCGGATTTTCGCTGGTGGGGGGATCGCGTCTCCATCACGGTCAGCATTGGAGCAGTGCAGGCCGAGCGTGAAGCAACATTAGTTGATCTGCTGGAGCGGGCAAAGGCCGCGATGATCTCCAGCCGTCAGGCGGGCGGAAATCACATCACGTCCGCGCCGGGGGGGCAAGAATGTTCGCCATCATAGGAATTCTCATTGTCTTTGGATCGATACTCACCGGGTTCCTGATGGAAAAGGGACATATCATGGTGCTGTTGCAGCCGGCAGAGCTGCTCATCATCGCCGGCGCGGCATCGGGCACACTGCTGGTGGCGAATCCAGTGAACGTGATCAAAGATATTCTCGCCGGACTCAGCGGAGTTTTGAAAGGCACTCCCTTCAATAAAGAGCGCTACCTGAGCACGCTCAAGATGATGTATCAGTTTCTGAACAAGGTGCGCAAAGAAGGATTGCTGAGCGTGGAGATGGATGTGGAGAAGCCCGATGACAGCTCTATCTTCAAAAACTATCCTGAGTTTCTCAAGGATCATCATGCCCGCGACTTTGTCTGCGACACGCTGCGCATGGCCATCACCGGCGGCGTTGATCCCTTCGACATGGACCAGATGATGGAGTTGGACATGGATGTCCTTCACCACCAGACGACGCTGCCTGTCACCTCGCTCTCTACGGTAGCCGACTCCTTGCCCGGACTGGGCATCGTAGCCGCGGTGCTGGGCGTTGTTATCACAATGGGCTCGTTGGGCGGCCCACCGGAGGAGATCGGAGAGAAAGTTGCCGCGGCGCTGGTGGGTACGTTCCTCGGCATTCTGCTTTGCTATGGAGCAGTCGGTCCGCTGGCTTCGAATATGGCTAAATCCGCCGACCAGCAGAACGAATATCTGCATGTCCTGCGCGTTCTGATCCTTTCGTTTCTGAAAGGCTCGGCGCCGATGATCGCCATCGAGATGGGGCGGCGCGCAATTCCCGCGTATGTGAGGCCCAGCTTCGACGAGATGGAAAAGAACTGCAAGAACCACGCGCCTGCCGCTGACGCTCCGGCGGCCGCCGCATAAAAGGCGCGAAGCATCGCGGAAGAGAGACAGGAGATCATGGCGGCAAAAGCTCAACAGCCGATCATTATCATCAAGCGGAAGGGCGGCCACGGCGGCGGTCATCACGGCGGGGCGTGGAAGGTGGCCTATGCCGACTTTGTCACCGCCATGATGTCGCTCTTCATCGTGCTGTGGCTGATGAGCACCAGCGACAAGGTCAAGCAGGCCGTGGCCGGCTACTTCAACGATCCCAAAGGGTCCGGCAAGCTGATGGGAACCTTGCTCTCCGGCACGGGCACCGGCAACGCCAAGACCATGGCACAAGCCAACACAGACGAATTGGAAAAGCTGAAAGAAAAGCTCGAAGAAGAGATCAAGGCAAGAAAAGAACTGGAGAAACTCTCCAAACAAATTGAGATTACGATTACGCCCGAAGGATTGCGCATCGAGCTGATCGAGGGGAAGAACGGAACTTTCTACGAGCTTGGCAGCGCAAGGTTGAGCGCCAACGGGCAGGAGCTGCTTTCGCTGCTTGGAAAGGAGCTGAAGACCCTTCCCAATTCGCTGCTGATCGAGGGCCACACGGACGCTGCGCCCTACTCCAGCGACTCCGGCTACAGCAACTGGGACCTCTCGGCCGACCGCGCCAACTCCGCGCGCAAGCTCTTGCAGCAGGACGGCGTACGCGTCAATCAGGTAAGCCAGGTACGCGGCTACGCAGACCAGATGCTGCGCGTGAAGAACAATCCCTACGATCCCTCCAACCGGCGCATCTCGATTCTGGTCAAAAACGAAAACGAATCCGTTCCGGATTTTCTGGCGCATGACGTGGTAACCGGAGCCGCGCCGTTGCCGCTGGATGTGAAGGGAGCTGCTCCGGCAGCGACAGGAGCCGCACCGCCTCAGGGCACGCCCGCCGCAGCTAATGCGCCAACCGCAGCGCCCAAGCCACCGGTAGCAGCGCCGGCAGCCAAACCTAGTCTGATGGACAAGCTCAAGGCCATGCTGCCGGGAAAGAAGTAGCAACACTATCTGGTGAGTCAGCGATTCCCCACATCGGGCCACTGCCTCAACCAACTACCCCCACCCATATTTTGTAGGGAAATTCCTTTGTTTCATGAGGTTACAGGGAGGGTTGCGCTGTAAAATCCTCTAAACAAAGGAGTTCTCTGCAAAATCGTCCAGGATAAGGAGTTACGGGACGTTTGGAGAACGGTGGACAGGAAAAGCCCATGGGTTTGGTTGGTGGTCATGAATTGATTGTGCGCTGCAAGCGGGTAATTATATGCAAAGCAGCGGACCACATCGAAGGCAAAAGGCCCGCGGCTGAAGCCGATTCTCTTGCGTGGCTGGCTTTCAGGAGCCTAAAGGCTCCTGCTCCCTCCGACCGTCGAAGACCCGCTCATCGCGATAAAACTGCGATGAACGGGGCACAGATTCTCGTGACTTACTCAATTCTTCGAAGTTGGTTTGAGAACCTGCCCACGCCTACTGCTCCAGTAGCTCGATGCTGGGCGAGGGATTGGTCTGCGAGGCACAGACAAACTTTGTCGCGGTGATGACTGCGCAACTGGCTTCTCCATCGACGCCATTGGCGATGAAGAAGCTGCCAGTACCAGGCGCGGTCGCATCCCATGCGTAGGTTGTGTTCAGCGATTGATCCCAGGACAAGAACTCAATGCCAGCCGTACTGGCTGCGCCTGAGATTGCGCCGCTCTCGGTCAGATCGTAGACTCCCACGCTACCGAGCGAGAGAGCGTTCAACTGCGGCAGTTCGCCGAAGAGGTAATTGCCGACCAGAGCGGCGTCGGTGAATGCGGTCTGCGTCTGCGCCTCCAGCCATCCAGATTCCAGACTGCCGTTCTGCTTGACGCTCATCTCAAAGCCGCTGTTGCTGCCGAAGAGATAAAGATACGTTGTGCCGCCGACAGTCGTTATGGTTGCGCGGCCGGGATGGGCGGAGTCGAAGTTGAGAGCGTTCAAGCTGCCAATCAAACTACCAGCCGTGTAAACGCCATTGTCATTGATGTAACTCTGATGGAAGGTGATGTTGCCCGCGCCGTCTCCTGTGCCCTGAAAAAGATTGGCGTAAAAACCTGACGGAGTGCTGCCGCCGGAGTTGAATTCCGCACCGCGCAGATAAAGCACGAATGGGCCGTCTACCGTTGCGGCGCTGGTCGAGGCTTGCTGCTGCACGCGCAGATTGCCGGCCTGTTCGCCGTCATTGTTGGTGTTGTCGAGAATGAACATACGCTCGGCGTCGATGATATAGACGGTGTAGCCGGTCGAGTTGCCCGCGCCTTTCAGCGAGATGGTAAAGCGGCCCGATGCTGGATCGGGCGCAGTGTAGCTTCCGGTGAAGGCGTTGCTCTGCGCGCTTGTGCCGCCGCCCAGAGCCGTATCGATGTAGCCGCCGGTAATTTTTCCGTTGGAAGCGGTGAAGCGGCCCGCAGTCGCCTTCATGTTACCGCTGTTGTCTTCGCCGTCCATTGCGAAGGCGAAGCTGGAGCCGCTGATCGTGCTCGATGCAAAGGCGCTGGCAGTTGTCAGATAGCAGTTGGCGGCGGCTTCGAGATAGGAGGGCGTGGTGCCCAGATCATCGTCTTCAACCATGCGGAATTGCTGCGCCGGCTGCGCGTTGCCGCTCAGCGCGATCGACCAATGCGTTGTCATAATTCCCGCGGCGCCATTGGTCAGAACGGTATGAATCGACGCCTGGCCGTTGTTGTCCGCGCCAATGTCAAAGCTGCCGCTGATGATTCCAGAAGCCGTGCCATAATCGCGGCTATTGGTGTCGAAGATGCCGTTGGCTAAATTTCCCGCGCCGTCGGCAGAAAAGTTGGCCACTGTTGCCCAGCGCGAGCCGTCATTATCGATGTAGCTTTGGAAGAGGCAGGCGTAGCTGCCGTTGAGGCGGTTGTCGTGAGAGCCGTTCGCCGCGGCTTCGACGCTGATGTTGTAAGTGACCGGTCCTGCTGTAGCGCCCGCGTTGTCTTGCGCTGAAACCTGGATGGTGATCGTACCGGTAGAGGCGGGCGTGCCCGTGATCGTCATGGTGCTATCGAAGGTATTGGTATAGGTCATGCCGACCGGCAAGCCTGTAACCAACCAGGTGTATCCTGGCGTGCCTCCGGTTATACTCACCGGTCCGGAGTAGTCGTTACCCGCGGTTGCCGAAGGCAGCGTAACGGTGGTGATTCTGGGCGCTGGATTGATGATGAAGGGAACCGGATATGTTGTGCCTGTCGAGTTGGAGACGGTGATGCCGGACTGACCAGCCGCAGCGATATACGCAGCGGGAATCGTGGTCGTCAGTTGCGTTGAGCTGACGTAGTTGGTCGTCATGGTCGTCGTTCCCCATTGGATCACCGTTGTGGGGGTAAAGTAATTTCCATAGACAACCAGGGGGAAGGCGCCTAACCCAGCCGTGGTCACGCCTGGATCGATCTCGCTGATGAGCGGCGGCGCCTGATTGATCGTGAACGCAACTGGAGCCGATGTACCCGCCGAAGAAGAAACCGTGATGCTGCCTGAGCCGGGGAACTGGGTCATGGTGGCAATGATGAAGGCTTGCAGTTGTGATGGACTGATGTAGATCGTATCGAGCGGGGTCGTGCCCCAGTAAGCGGTTGAAGTCGGCGTAAAAACCTTGCCGTATATGTTCAGCGTGAACCCCGCGGCGCCGGCCTTTACGGAAGCTGGACTAAGGCTGTTGATGACCGGCGGCACAGGGGTGATGTCGAAGTAGACCACGGGCGACCAGCCGCTGCCGGAAACATAGACCGCTATTTCCGTGTTGCCGGCGCTGGAAATCATGCTTGCCGGAACCTGTGCCGTCATCTGCGTCGAGCTGATGAATGTTGAACCAATATGAATTGAGTCAAAAAACACACCGGCGTTCGAAGTGAAGTTATTCCCGTTGAGCGTGAGCGTGAATGAAGCGCTGCCGGCCGGTACCGAAGTCTGGCTGAGGCTGGTGATTTGAGGGGGCGGCGAATCGATGTAAAAGGTGCGTGGAGGCGAAGTGCCTCCAGCGTTGGTCACCGTTACATTCGCTGTTCCGGCGCTTGCAACCATGCTGCCGGGAACCTCGGCCAACAGCACCTGCCCTTGCACCTGAGTCGTGGTCAGGGGTGAGCCGTTCCAATTCACAATCGAAGTCGAGGTAAAATTTTCGCCGTAGACGTATAACGCAAGGTTGCCAAAGCCCGCAATGATCGACGAGGGGTTCATTGCGGTGGGGGCGGGCGGCGCCGGATTGACTGCGAATGGAAAGCCTGCAGAGGTTCCACCCGCGGTGACTACAGAGATACTGGTTGGATTGGAGGGAACGAGGCTTGCCGGAACGACGGCTGTCACCTGCGTGGAACTAATGTATGTTGTGGCCAGCGCAGTGGAATTCCATCGCACCACGGTACCTAAAAAGCCAGAAATAAAATTCGTACCGTTGACGGTCAGCGTGAAGGTATTCGTGTTGGAAAGCACCGAGGGGGGATTCAGACTTGTGATTGTTGGAGGCGATATGGTGGAGTCGGGGGTGACGGATGCAGTGGAGACGACATCCGAGGTCGTCGTCGTCGAGGTCAGCGTCGTCGAGGCCCGCGTCGAGTTTGTGGTCGCATTTGTACCGGAGAAACCGACAATGGCCGGAGATACCGACGGAACAAAAGCAGATGACAACGACGGTGCGAACGCAGAGGCTGGACTCAGTGATGATGGATTGCCGCTGGCCGCTTCATCATGCGCATCCGTGGAAGCCGGAGCGACAGTGGCGATTACAGCTTGCGGCGGATCGACAGTGAAGATTGCAGCGGCAACTTTGCCATCCGTGTTGATGGTGATGCGAATGTCTCCAGACTTGGAGATCAGCTCAGCCGAAACCTCCGCCGTCAGCTCAGTTGCGCTCTCGATTGTTGTCGCCAATGCAACTTCACCCCACACCACACTCGAGCTCTGAGTAAAGTTCGCGCCATGGATGATCAGCGTAAAGCCCGCGCCGCCGGCAACCACAGAGGAGGGTGTGAATCCGGTGATTGCTACAGCCTCCGCGACCGCCGGAGCCGATGCCATGGCTGACAGAAAAATCAGAACCAGGCATCGAGATAACAAACGCGCACTCTGCATTGCATTCCTCTTCGGGAGCGGACTGGACCAATTTTCTGTTCCGCATCCAGATTCATAACGATGTGAGCAGCCGACGCGCACCCACACAACTGGAGAACGGCAGCACTGAGAGCCGTCTGACTTAGAGATCGTCCATTGCAGCAGGCGCAAAAGATTACTTTTGTTTCATCATTGCGAGTTTTTTCATGGTGATCTTCCAAAAATGAATCGATAGTGAGGAAAACTCGGCGAAGATTGAAATCTCCTAATCGATGCTTTCGCGACTCGCCATCTCGCATTCCACCCCCGACAGCCTATAATCAGCCTGTCGTGAATACTCTTCTTTCATCTCGCTTTCGCTTGCTTTGCCGGCCTTTCGCAGTGGCGCTGGTCCTCCTGTTCGCACTCTCCGCTGCGGCCCAATCCGCTGACCCCGGCCCAACAGCCGCGGCTGGCGCGCGCATTCTGCTGGTTCTGCCGCTGGATAATCGCACCGGCCAGCCCAGCCTGGAGTGGATTCGCGAGGCTTCCGCGGAGATTCTCAGTGACCGTCTGAGAGCGGCTGGCTTTGCGCCGATGAGCCGCACAGACCGCGCCTACGCTCTCGATCACCTGGGCCTGCCGCAGGGCTTTCATCCCTCGCGCGCCACTTCGCTCAAGCTCGCTGAAACGCTCGACGTCGATTCGATCATCGTGGGCAGCTACGTCACCGACGGCTCCGGCATCATCGCCGAGGCGCAACTGGTGGATGTGCCTCACCTGCGCATGGGCGAGCCGGTCAAGGCGCACGGCGAGATGCGCGCGCTGGTCTCGGTCTTCGATTCGCTTGCCTGGAAGCTCACCCGCCAACTCGATTCCAACTTCAAACTCTCCGAAGAGACTTTTGTCGCCGCCGGTTCAGGAATCCGCCTGGACGCCTTTGAGCAGTACATTCGCGGCATCACCGAACCGGATCAGCAGGAGCGCCTGCGTCATCTGAATCAATCCGTGCTGCTCAGCCCCGCATTTAGCCCGGCCTGGATGGCTCTGGGCCGCGAGGAATACGCCGGCCAGCAGTATGAGCAGGCCGCCGCCGCCTTCGCCAAGGTCGGTGCCAGTGACGCCGATGCCCTCGAAGCCGGTTTCTATCGCGGCCTCTCGCTGCTCTTCTCCGGCGACTACGCCCACGCAGAGGCAGCCTTTGCAGGTGTCGCTCGCGTTTTACCGCTCGCCGAGGTTCTCAATAATGAGGGTGTCGCCATCGCACGCCAGGGCAAGGATGGCATTCCCCTCTTTCGTCAGGCCGTTGCCGCCGACCCCAATGGAGCCGATTACCACTTCAGTCTGGCCGTCAGCCTCAAGCGCCACGGTGACACCGGCGAAGCGCTCGCCGAACTGGCTCAATGCCTCAGCTTGCGTCCCAACGACAACGAGGCTCAGGAATTGCAACGAGCCTGGACGAAGGCAGCCAAACCGGTATCTGTCAAGCCTGCATTGCCGACGCCATCACCAGCGCCCTCTGCGCCGGCGGCGGTAGCCACCGATGTTTCCGTTGAAATCGCCGCTGTTAAACCCGATCCGCTGGAGCGCATCGCACGCAGCTTTGACGCCGCTGCCTTTCATCAGGCCGCTGTCGTGATCGACCAGATGGATGCCTCGCGCTTGGCCGCGCTTCCCCCGCGCGAACGCGCGCAGAGGCTCACCGCGCAAGCTCATGAGTATCTGGATCGCGGATTGCTGCTGGAAGCCGAGCGGCTCGATCAGGCCGCAGTGGCCGCCGATCCCAAAGCTCCCGCGCCGCACGCCGGCCTCGCGGAAATCCACGAGCGCTCCGGCGACTCCGCGGCCGCTCGCAAAGAAGCTGTGGCCTCGCTGGAACTGATGCCCTCGGTCGATGCGTATCTTGTCCTGATCCGTCTCGACCTCGCCATCAATCACTTGTACCAGGCAGAGCAGAACCTAGCCGCCGCACTACAGATTGATCCAAAGAACAAGGCCGCGCTCGAACTCAAGCGACAGATTGAGGCGAAGGAAAGCGGGAAGTAGCAGAGTATTTTTCGCGAAGAAAACGAATCTGAAAGGAGCAAACCATGATTCAGCGCGCACTCGGCATTGCATTGATTTTGGCCGCAACCTTTGGCCTCTCCGCTACTGCCCGCGCCCAGCAGCCGCAGGTCGACAAGTTCGTCCTCGCCGATACTATTCAGCCAATCACGCAGGGCGAGCTGGATCGCGCCATTGCACGCGCCAACTCCGACGGAGCCAGCGCTTTGCTTATTGAGTTGGATACACCGGGCGGCCTGCTTGACTCGACGCACTTGATGGTCCGCGCTATTCTCGATTCCAAGGTTCCAGTCATTGTTTATGTCGGTCCGGCGGGGGCGCGCGCGGGTTCGGCAGGATTTTTTCTGCTGGAGTCGGCGGACATTGCCGCCATGGCTCCCGGCACAAACGCTGGAGCTGCTCATCCGGTGATCGAGATTGGTCCTCAGCCCGACGCCACGATGATGCAGAAGGTAGAGAATGACACGGAAGCCTTTTTGCGCTCTTACGTGACGAAGCGGAACAGGAACGCTGAAGCCGCCGAGGTTGCCGTTCACTCCTCGCACTCCTACACCGCGCAGGAGGCTCTCGATCAGCACCTCATCGACCTCGTATCGCCGAATGAGTGGGAGCTGATGCGGACGCTCGATGGCCGCGAGATTACCCGCTGGGACGGCAGCAAACTCACGCTGCACCTTACCAATGCACGCATCGAAAGCTTCAAGCCCACGCTGCGCGAACAACTGCTCGGCTGGCTCGTCAATCCGAACATCGCACTGCTCTTTCTGGTCTGCGGCGCGCTGCTCATTTATCTGGAATTCAACACTCCCGGCACCATTGTTCCCGGCGCGCTGGGTACGCTGATGGTGCTGCTGGCAATCTTCGCGCTTGACCTGCTGCCGATTCGATTCACCTCTGTGCTGCTGCTCGTTGCCGCGCTGGTTCTGCTTTTGCTCGAAGCCAAATTCGGCGGACACGGCGCGCTGGCCATCGCAGGCATCGTCTGCCTCACCTTCGGAATGCTCACTCTGGTTGCCGCGCCGGTCCCGGAGATGGCCGTCAATCCCTGGGTCGCCTTCGCCGTCGCCACTGCCTTCAGTTTGATTACTCTCATTCTCGTTCGTCTGGCGATGCGAGCGCGAAGTATGAAATCCAGACTCGGCCCATCGGCACTGGTGGGCCGTAACGCGTCGGCAATGGAACCACTAACTCCCGAGGGTCACATTCTTGTCGAAGGCGAGATATGGCTGGCCGTGGCCAGTACGCCCGTCCCCGCTGGAGCGCCTGTGCGCGTCGTCGGCCTGGAAAATTACCTGCTGCGCGTTGAACCGGCCGCAGAGAAAAATCCACAGTCATCTCATCTGTAAGGAGTACAATCCGTCGTGAGGGAAAATCAATGGATGTTCTAACTGTTATCGGTATCATCGCCGCCATCGGCGTGCTGTATGCGCTCAACTGCATCAAGATTCTCCGCGAATATGAGCGCGGAGTGATCTTCACCCTGGGCCGCGTCTCATCGCAGCCCTACGGCCCCGGCATCATCTTTGTCTTCCGGCCAATCCAGCAGATGGTGCGCATCTCGCTCCGTCAGGATGTTCTTGAAGTTCCCGCACAGGATGTGATTACCCGCGACAACGTCACGATCAAAGTGAATGCCGTGGTCACGCTCTATGTGGTCAGCCCCAACGACGCCGCCATCAAGGTGGCCAACTACGTTTATCAAACCTCGCAACTGGCGCAGACCACGCTCCGCACCGTGCTTGGCGAGGTCGAGTTGGACGAACTGCTCAGCCATCGCGACAAGCTCAACGTGCGCATTCAATCCATCATGGACCAGCGCACCGAGCCATTTGGCGTCAAGGTTGTTTCAGTCGAAGTGAAGCAGGTTGACCTGCCCGACCAGATGCAGCGCGCCATGGCCAAGCAGGCCGAGGCCGAGCGCGAAAAACGCGCAAAGGTTATCCATGCAACAGGCGAGTTCGATGCCGCGCAGAAGCTGGTCGATGCCGCTCACCTGCTCGCATCCGAACCAATGACCCTGCAATTGCGCTACCTGCAAACGCTCACAGAGATTGGCGTCGAGAAGAACACCACCATCGTCTTCCCGCTGCCCATGGAGCTGATGACGCTGCTCAACAAGATGAACGCGTCGATCCCGACCAAGCAGTAAACAGAAAAGAATTCTGGATACCCAGGTCCCGCTTTTGGGGCCTGGGTGCCACGAAGCTCAACAGGCACAGCCTTTCATTGCCTGTACATATTGGCCCGCGCCAATGAAAATCCGATCTTCAGTTACTTCAAATCAGATCGCCTGCACAGGAAAGAGAAGGCGTCTACCTCAACTTGAAAAACGAATGAGGATCATCGGCGGGAAACAGCGAAACAACAAGTGAATCGAAATACGCTTCAACAAACGCACTCTGTTCTTCAGGCGCTTCTCCCATCAACCTATAGGTGACATCTTTTCCAAACAGGTTGATCTGTTTTTCGCGGTTTCTGCCGTTTTTGCCGGGATAATCGTAGAGCAGCGTTCCTGTCGGCATTCCAGCCTGGGTTCCAGTCTGCGCAGAGATAAAGTTCACTCCGGGAAGCACCTTCCTGAGTTCCCGTTTGCATTCCTCGTTGTATGCCTCGGGTGTGCGCACAAGTTCACTCGGCACTCCCGGTCCGCCAGCCGCATAAACAGTAATATGCTCTGGCAATAAGTTGATCACCGCGTCCGGCAGCAAGCGAAGACTCACGCAGGCGCGTCCGGTCTGTGTCTTTGGTCCGGCGATTCCAACGATAATCTCCCATCCGCAATCCGGCTCGTTCTCCCAAATGACCTCCCATCCCGCAGGATAGTCGAAAGATAAATTTCTCTTCTTGCTGCGATAGGTCAGCATGGGAGCTTTTGCCGGTGTTGAAGGTGGAATCCCGGCTGCCGGCTCGCTCTTTTGAACTGTGCCGCCTTTCAGGATCGTAACCAGTTCTTTGTGGCCATTCTTCTCGGCAAACGACAAAGGACTGTTACCGAACGCGTTCTTGATGTTGATGTCGGCTCCATGCGCGACCAGCAGCGCAGCAATCTCTCCACTTGCGTACATCAGCGCCGTGTTTCCATTGCTGGCTTTTGCGTTTACATCGGCTCCGTTCTGAAGCAACAGTTCGACAATCTCCCTGCAATCTTGCTCCGCTGCGAATTTGAGGGCGGTGTCGCCCTCGTACTCCGCAATGTTTACGTCGGCACCGGCTGCAATCAATACGCGTACAGCCTCCGTTTGGCGCGACCAGATCGCATCCAGGAGCGCCGTACCGCCCTTTCTGTCTCTGGCGTTGATCTTTGCGCCTTTTGACAAGAGCAACTCAACAACCTGCGAATGCCCGCTTCGGGCCGCATTGGCCAAGGGCGTTACACCGGTACTGCTTCCCTTGTTCACGTCAACGCCCTTATCGATGAGCAAGGCCGCCACGTCCTTATGCCCATGGAACGCCGCATACACCAGCGCGGAGACGTCATTTTGATCGCAAGTGTTAATGCTGGCGCCATCGCCAATCGCCGCCTGCGCATCGGCGAGATTTCCATTCTTGGCCGCCTCCAGCAAGCGAGCATTCGCACCGGGATCGTTCTTTACCGCGTTCGGTGCGGCGGGGGTGCTGCTCTCGAACCTAGCAGCCCGCGCCAGCGCGCGCACTTTTTCGGCCACATCCGGCGCAAGACTGTATCCAAGCCGCGCAGTAGTTTTGCTTACCAACCTCATCAGCTCCGCAGCCTCATCAGTCCTTCCTGCCGTTTGCAGAATGACTGCCATATATTGCGCGGCATCATGCACACTTTCATAGAGCGCCTGCTTCAGCTTGAGCACTGTGAGAAACTCATCAACGGCTCCGGCCAAATCACGCTTCTGCAATAACAGAATCGTGCCGATATTTGCATGGGCATATCCCTGGCGCAGTGGATCAAGTCCAGCATTCAGCGCCTCTTTGAAAGAATTTATTGCGCCGGCGTAATTCTGATTGTTCGAAGATTGAATGGCTTGCTGAAATGCCGCACCGCCCGCACCCGCATTGCCGAGTGTCGAGCTTTCAATCAGGGAGACGGACAGATACTCCTGCGTAATCTTCGGAATCAAAATTGCAGTTTGGGGCTTGAGAGTCTCGACTGCCGGCCTGCTAACTGGCTGCCGGACCAATGGTTGAATTACCGGCTTGGAGTATCTCGTCTTATCTTCCATAAACGCAAGGACCAGCGGGGCAATACCGGGAAACAGAAAACAGCCCACCGCCCATCCTGCCGCATTTCGCCATTGAGCAGCGGCGTATTGATACGCAAGGATGGCAACCCCGATTCGAATTGGTGTTAAATAGATGTATATCGCCGGTACAAATTTGATATGTGAAAAATGTATGACGGTGAAGACCAAATATACAACGCCTAACACGATCAGCAGAATCCTCTTACCCTTCATACTTTCCTTTCGTTCAAAACGATTCGCCTTAGTCTTGCTCTGCCGGCTGCTCTTGCTCTCGTTGTTAGAACCTGGGAATCGGTAAATTCGGAACCTACTTCGCCCGCGTTCCCAGCTTCCCGATCACCTGCTTCAACTCTTCCAGTTTCTGCCCAGCCTCGGCGAGTTTTCCCGCCGCCGTCAGCCGCTGATAGTCGTCAAAGTCTTTGCTGGCCTGGCCAATCAGCGCATTCAAATCCTGCGTGGGCGCTGGTGTTCCCGCCGGTGTTGCCGCCGCAGCAGATGGAGCTTCGCCTGCGCTCAACGACGACATCCCCTCGCCAAAGAGTGACGAAAGCGCGGCCTCGAAGGTTGGTCCGTAGGCCAGCTTATCTTGCAGCGCCAGCACTACCAGCCGCAACTCCGGCATGGGGCTGCGGTCGGCCTGCAAGTAAATCGGCTCGGCATAAAGCAGCGCCCGCCCGGACGGAATCACCAACAGCGTTCCCCGCACCACGTGCGAGCCTTGCTGATTCCACAGCGTCAATTGCCCGGAGATCTGCGCGTTCTGATCGATGCGCGCCTCAATCTGCAACGGTCCATCCACTTGCCTGGTCTTGGGAAAGTCATACACAATCGCAGTCCCATAGTGTTCGCCGTCCGAGCGTCCGGCGATCCAGCCGATGAGATTGTTGCGATTCGATGGCGTGAAGGGCAGAATCTCTACAAACTCTTCGCCGCTCTCGCCGGGCAGCTTCATTAGCACAAAATTCGGCTGCATCGCCAACGGCTGCTGGCCGCCACTGTCTCCCTGCCCGACTTCGGTCGCAACGGTCCACAAATCCTCCCGGTTATAAAAAACTTCGGGATTGGTCATGTGATACAGACTATAAACCTCCGCCTGCAACTTGAGCAGCATCTCGGGGTATCGCACGTGTTTGCGCAGACCGGCAGGCATAGCCGAGGCGTCCTTGAACAAATCAGGAAAAATTCCGCGCCACGCCGTCACAATCGGGTCTTGATTGTCGAAGACATAAAAGGTTGTCGTCCCATCGTAGGCATCAACGACCGCCTTCACGCTGTTGCGCATATAGTTGATGGAATCACCATCGACGGTGTAATGCGTCGAGTATGGATAACTATCCGACTCAGTGAAGCCATCCAGAATCCACGAGAGCCTGCCATCGTCGCCCAGCACGATATACGGGTCTTTGTCGAACTTGAGAAAGGGCGCCAGCGCCGAGACGCGTTCGCGCACCGTGCGCCGCATCAGCAGACGGCTCTCGGCATTCACATCATCGCTGAAGGGCAGCTTGGCTATATCGCCGCGGTCATAGGCAATCAACACTCGTCGCAAAAATCCGCCCAGCTCGATGCCGCCGCTGCCCTGATAGTAGGCAAGGTTGTTGGTGTCGCCTTGCGGATAGTTGAACTCCTGCTGGCGCGTCTTCACGTATACATCGGTATTCGTCTGCTCGCCGAAATAAATTTCAGGCCGAGTTACCGCCAAACTCGGCGTCGTGCTTTGCACCGGCATATTGCTCAACAGCAGTGTGGGCCGGCCTTCACTAGTAAATCCATTGACCGTGTTCATGGTGATACCGTAGCCATGTGTGTAGATCAGCTTTTCATTGATCCAGTTCTGGCTGCTCTCCGGCAGCTTGTCCTGCCGCAATTCACGCGCCGCAAGCATCACCTCGCGCATTGAGCCATTGATGTTATAGCGGTCAATATCCACATCGGGAAAATCGTAGTAAGTGCGAATCTCCTGCACCTGGCGCAGCGTTGCCTGCAACGCCTTCCAATCCCACAGCCGAATGTTATTCAGCGTGGCTTGATTGTTGGCCGGATCGGTCGCTTCCACGGTCGTCTCGGCGGGAAACTCGCGCTGCGTGAAGCGGTCCAGGCCATAAGCCCGCCGCGTCATCTCGATGTTATTGGCGATGTAACTCTGCTCGCGCACCAGTTCATTGGGCTTGACCACGAAGCTGGTCACATACCAACCCACAACGCCAACGTAGCAGACGATGGCCGGCGCAACAGCCGCCGCCAGCCATTTCCCGCGGGGAGCGAACAGCCCGCCAACGAGCGCAATCATCGCGCCCAGCAGCAGCGCGAAGAACACCACCAGCATTCCGGTGAGCGTAACGTGAGCATCGGTATAAGTCACTCCATCAAAAATTGTATGGTGCTCAAAGAGCAGCGCGAAGCGGCCAAGATAAACGCGGCCCGCGACCACAAGCAACAAAAATGAAAATGAAATCGAAAGCCCGCGCCACGGTAAACGCATAAGGCTTCCGCTGGCGCTCAACGCGCGCGAACTGCCCGATACAAGCAGAAAGACCACTGCAATCGCACAGAAGAGAATGCCGAGCGTCAGCAGCCAGCCAAGAAGCAATTGCCATGCAGGCAGCGTGAAAAGATAGAACTCCAGCGGCTTTCCGAAGACAGGATCAGCCACGCCCGCCGCAGAGTTCGGCGCATACCACCACAGCACCAGCGTCTGCCATTGAGCCGCTATCGCGCCGCCGGTAATAAACGCAATCACCAGTGAGCCGCCGATGGAAGCCACGCGCAGCACTGGCTTGAGCGAGAGATTCACCGCTCTGCCGTTAAAGTAAACCGTGTGGTCGTTGGGCAGATCATCCTTGTGCGCGTGCTTCAGCGCAAAAAATGCGCCCAGCAAAATCAGAAAGGTCAGCGCGAAAAATCCAGAGAAGATGCCCCACTCCAACCCGCGCGCCTTCCAGAAGACCTCGCCGTAGCCTAGCGACTGGAACCACAACAGGTCAACCCAGTAAGAGAGCGCGGCGTGGCTGCTGAATAAAAGCACGGCCACCACTGCGACGAGAAAAATCAAACCGCGGCGTCCGCGACTCGGCGGCTGCGATGTCAACTTCGGATAATCAATCGTGTCGGGCATCTCTTCACTCTTTCTGATTCTGCGCTTGCGAAACTCAACCGCTTCCGGTCACTCACTCCACTCTAAACCTTTCACGTCCGCCTTCGCCGCGCCGCTTCCTCATAAGCCGTTACGTACTCCCGCGCCGGGTGCGCCCAGCTATAATCTTTCCCCATGCCACTCAGCATCAGCCGCTTCCAGCCGGCCTTGTCCTCAAATGCCGCCAGCGCCCGCTCAATCGCCGCCAACAACGCTCCCGCGCCGTTGCCTTTGAACTTGAAGCCCGTTCCCGTTCCTTGCTCCGCATTCCACTCTTCAATCGTGTCGTCCAGCCCGCCCGTCGCCCGCACGACCGGCACGGTGCCGTACTTGAGCGAATAAATCTGATTCAACCCGCAAGGCTCATAAAGCGACGGCATCAAAAAGATATCCGCTCCGGCCTCGATTTTGTGCGCCAGCGCGTCATCGTAGCCGATTCGCACCCCCACATTCGCCTTGTTCCAAAAGGCCCAGTCGCGGAAGAACTTCTCGTACCGCGGCGCGCCCGAGCCCAGCGCAACCACAGCCACATCGAGTTCCGCAAGACGGCCGGCAATCTGCTCGAGCAGATCAAATCCTTTTTGAATCGCAAAGCGCGAGACGATCCCGATCACCGGTATGCCATCCTCTACGCGCTCCAATCCAAAGGCCGCCAACAAATCTGACCGACACTCACGCTTCCCGCTCAAATCCTCCGGCGTATAGCGCGCCGCCAACCGCTCGTCCGTTGCCGGATTCCACTCGGCATAATCAACGCCATTCAAAATTCCGCGCAGGTCGCCGGCGCGCCCTCGCAGCACGCCCTCCAGCCCTTCGCCGAACTCCGCCGTCTGAATCTCTTCGGCATATTTGCGGCTCACGGTCGTCAAAATATCGGAGTACACTAGCCCACCCTTGAGAAAGTTGAAGCGGTCATAGTGCTCCACCCGGTCCATCGTAAAAATCTCCCAAGGAAAAAGCAGTTGCTCGGTCGTTGCCGGAGGAAACGCGCCTTGGTAGCCGGCGTTGTGAATCGTCAGCACCACGCCCGCGCGGCCCAGCAGCGGATCGTCCTTGTACGTTGTCCGCAGATAAACCGGAATCAGCGCCGCCTGCCAGTCATGCACATGAAAGACATCCGGCGCGCCCAGCAGCTTTGACGCCTCCAGCACCGCGCGGCAATAAAGCGCAAAGCGCTCGGCGTTGTCCGGGTAATCGCCCGCCGCCGTTCCATACAACCCGGGCCGGTCAAAGGCCTCCGGGCAATCGACAAAGTAAAACTGCACTCCGCCACGATTGCCGCCATCCACAATCCCCGCAAAGCGGTTGTAATACTGAAATGGAATCGTGATCGACCGCACCGCATAGCTCAACTCGCCTGCGAGCTGCCGCCGCACACTCGCATAGAGCGGCAGATAGACCGTGACATCATGCCCCAGCTTCGCCAGTTCCGGTCCCAGCGCTCCGACAACATCTGCCAACCCTCCGGTCTTGGCAAACGGCACGCACTCCGACGCGGCAATCACAATACGCATGAAAATCTCCCCAATCCAACAATAAGCTATCACCTTGAGCGGCCTGGTAACTTCCGCGTTGAATCCAAGTGACTTCGGCTCAAATATTGATTACTGCGGGTTAGGCTCCCGCGCATGATTTTTCTCGTCCCCGAAGAACTCTTGACCTATTCTTAGAGTGTTCTTATCTATATTCTCTAACTCCTGACTGCTCATTCTCACTATGCAAGCTGTCAGGAAGGAAAGGGCGGTACTATGAATAAACTCGCGATCGTTTCACTGGCTGTGGTAACGGCTTTTGTACTTGCCACTGGAGCCTCGGCCGATCAGTTTACCTATGGATATGACGGCTCCGGCTTCGACGCCACGATCACATACACTGCTAATTCCGTCGCTGGCGATCCCGGCGTATATCAGATCACGAGCGTAGCAGGGATCATTGATTCGGCAGGCTCCGACATCACCGCTCCAGTCAGCTTCAACACTTCGGTCTACGCCGACCCGAATGGAACCGGCCCCAACACAGCCTATTTCCCTAATAATGGATTTTCATACGATAATCTGCTGACCCCGAGCGCGACACCGACTCTGGACACTTACGGCGTCCTCTTTGATGTGGACGGCTTGTACTTCAATCTCTACTCGGAGGATGGCGTCTACCAGTGGGCAGATAACGGCGTATATACAAATCTCAGCAATCTGGCTGATCCCATGGATGACCCACCGGATACCACTCCCGAACCAGGCTCTCTGATGCTCTTCGGCACTGGATTCCTCGTTTTGGCTGGCCTCGTTTATCGGCGCAAGGTGCGCGTACTAGTAAAGCTCTAAAGTCTATCTCATCCTGAATGGCAATGATGAGGTAGACTCTGGGTCTGTCATCTACCATCAAATAAGCCATGCCAGCCAAACCCAAGCTCGGCCAAAACTTTCTCATCGACTCCGGCGCCATCCAGCGCATCGCGGCCTCAATAGGCGATCTTGCCGGACGCACGGTTGTCGAGATTGGCCCTGGCCGCGGCGCAATTACAGAATCGCTTGCCGCCCGCGCCGCTCACGTGCTCGCAGTCGAACTCGACCGCGATCTCGCCGCCGCACTGCGTGTTCAGTTTCTGCTCGACTCCTCAGCCCGCGTCAACGTGGTAGAAGAGGACATCCTGCAATTCGATTTCGCAGCAGCAGCAGCAAGCGAGCGCCTGCTCGTCGTAGGCAATCTGCCCTACGGCATCACCTCGCCGATCCTGCTCAAGCTGGCAGCCAGCCACGCAGCGCTCGACCGCGCCGTTCTCATGGTGCAGCGCGAGGTCGCCGACCGCGTCGTCGCACAGCCCGGATCGCGCGACTACGGCCTGCTCTCCGTCACGGTGCAAATGTACGGGCCTGCCGAACGGCTCTTCACCTTGCCGCCAAGCGCATTCAGCCCGCCGCCCCAGGTGCACTCCACCGTCTTCCGCTGGCGTTTTGCACCGCGCTTTGTCGAGTTAGGAGTTGCAGAGGCCGGCTTCCTGCGCTTCGTCCGCCAATGCTTTCATCAGAAGCGCAAGACGCTGGCCAACAACCTGCGCGCCGCCGGGTTTGCATCCACAGCAGTCGCCGACGCGTTCGCCGAGGCCGGCCTCGATTCTCAGGTCCGCGCCGAGTCCTTGTCTATCGAGAGCCTCGCCGCGGTCTACCGCAGTTCAAGCCTTCAGCGCACCGCCAGCGTGTAACCCACATTCGCCTTCAGCGTGTCGTAGATTCCAAAATCGCAACTGAAGACCGTCCACGCCTCGCTGGTATTGGCCGCATCCGTCGTCGAGGTCCAGTAATACTGATAACTCATAAAGTTGGTGAAGATTGGCGGGCGGAAGGTCGTGCCGTCGAAGTTTAAATAAGTGTGATCGAAAAAGTCAGCTTCATTATTCACGTTCCTGTCTGCAAGGCTTTGCATTTCATTCCGGTTCGGCATTCTCCAACTGCCTGCCGTCGAGCCGTCCGTCAATCCGCATTGCCCGCTGGCCAGCGTGCTGACGGTCGCCAGCGCATTCGACCATGTGTCATTGATGCAGTTCGCCATCTTCAGCCAGATCATCCCTGTGACTGTATCTGTGATTGTTCCGTTGCCGTTATCGACCCAGCGCTCAAAGGTCAGAGGCGCGCCTATCTGGTAGCTTCCATCGTCGCCAGCGAGATAACTCACATATTGCCCCGTCGATTGCAGCTTGATCGCGCCTCCGTTGCCTGTACCCTTAACCGCCCACACCTGATTATTCGAACTGCTCTTTACGTTGTTGACATAATCATTGATGAATCTTCCGTCGCTCATCTGGATTGTCCATGCTTCCGGTGATCCATACTCTCCGCCAAAGTAACTCGTAGATGTCCAGTAGATTCCCTCTGAAACATGAGTAAATGGATTGCCCGCCGTCAGCGCCGGATTACTCTCCGATACATCCATCAGGCTCTCTAACTCAATCACGTTGGGCATACGCCAGTCGCCCGCCTTTGATCCATCCGTAAGTCCGCAAGCTCCGCTGGCAAGCTGATTGGCATCCGCGATTGCCGTAGCATACAAACTTGGGCCGAAGCAGCTCGCATCCTGCAACCAGATCAATCCGGTCAGATGATCGGTGATCGTCCCGTTCAGATTATCGGTGAATCGTGTCGCCGGCCATGCAACTCCCTTTTTCTTGGCTCCATCATCCCCGCTTGCATAACTCGTGCTCTGCCCCGTGGCGGGAATGCTGACCAGCGGATTGCTGCCGTCATAAGCTGCGAAATTAGCCCCGCTGAGCGAGTCGTTTGGCAAAGCCGTGTATTGAATCACAGTAAAGTAGATTCCAATATCAGTCATGCCATTGCCTTGATAATTGCCGGTATGATCGAATCGAATCACCTCGGCGCCGCTGCCCACCGAGGGATAGAAACCATAGCCTGTCTTGCTTGCCCAAAGCTGATAGACAGCATTTACATTTCCCCAGGCAGAGACGCCCGAGAAACTGTAGTCGCCGCTCGCATCCGTTGTCGCCGTCTGCACGATCGAATTCGTATTTGTAAGCCAGAGAGTCACTGTAACACCGGCCAGGGGTGCGCCTTTGAATTGCACTGTGCCGGTGACGGAATCGGTCGGCGGCGGTTGCGCGGGGTTGGTATTGCCATTGGGATCGTTCCTGCTGCCGCCGCAGGCGCTGAGAATAATTAGGCTGGCCGTAGCCACGAAAAATCTGATTCTGCCCGCCATCTCGTCCTCCCTCTGGCCGTATACGGCGGCGCAATCTCGCAGATTGCTCCTGATGAAAGGACTGCAGAGAGACGCATAAAAGGAATATCGGAGATTTATTGTTGATTATTCAGCGTGAGATTGCACGGAGGTAATGCGCGGCAGCGTTTAGCGCCGTTCAGCCCCTTGCGCTTCAAGCGTCTGCGCCGTGTGAATATGGCAGATAGCGACGGCGAGCGCGTCGGCGGCGTCGGGCGGCTGCGGTGCTTCGGCCAGTTCAAGCAGGCGCGCCACCATAAACTGAACTTGTTCTTTTTTGGCCATCCCGTAGCCCACTACGCTCGACTTGATGGTCAACGGCGCATACTCGGCCACCGGAAGCCCTTGCATCGCCGCGGCCAGCAACGCCACGCCCCGTACCTGTCCCAGCTTCAGCGCCGACTTGGCGTTTACCGAATAGAAGACCTCTTCGATCGCGACGGCATCCGGCCGCCAGCGCTCCAACTCAGCGTTTAGCTCGTCGTAGACCTGCTTGAGCCGCTCGGCCGTCGTCTTGCTCTTGACCAGCCGGATCGCGCCCATCGCCTTCATCACCAGACGCGGCTGCCGTGCTGTCTCGTCCGGCTCCACGACGCCATAGCCGGTGATCTCCGTTCCGCAATCGATGCCAAATACACGCATGGCCTGAGTCTATCGCAGCAGCCACTAACTGTGAATCGCGTTCTTCAATTCAATAATGGAGACGCCAACCCGCTTTGATGCTTGATCGTAGGCCGATCCCGGCGCCATCATGCGCTCGGCCTCTTCTATCTTCCGCGCATTGATCACCGCGGCAACTTTGCCCGCTTCCACATGAAAGGCCGCATGATCGGCAAGGCACTTCGCCTGGCCGGCAGTCTGTCCGTACAGCGTCTTCGCCTCACCGTGAAGCCATTTGCCCATCTCGCAGTTGTTGTCTTTGCTGATCGCGGCTGCATCCAACTGCTCATTGTTGTGCATGGCGCCGCGAAATTTAAACTTCCACTCGGCGTGCTTCTGAATTGCATTGTCAAGGTCCACTGCTCTACTCCTCGCTGCGCTGAATGACTAATCTTCCCGTCATTCAACAGATACCATGCAATGCACTGCGCAGGCCGACCACATCCTCGGAAAGATGCGCTTCCCGTCCCAGTTTCTTCTTGTCCCGTAATGGACTGCACTTTCTTTCGCAAAAAAAAACGGCGGCCTGAGCGCAGTGCCCAGGCCGTCGCGGTGATCTGTTGGTATTGGACTAAGGCCATCGCGCTTAAGCGATTGCCCCTGCATCTTCACTTCCGCTCCCAGGCCATGATCGTTCGTGACAGCATCCGGCAAGCCGGATTCCTTCGGCGACGAACTTCGTCGCGCTTGTGAAAGAATTGCCACGCGCATCAGGCTAAGGGTTGCATCTGACTGTGAAGATGCGGTTACGCCCATGCGGCCAAACACTCCACAAAGGCGATTATCGGGGTCCGGGGCGCGATGCCCTAGGCCTCAGTCACCTCACGTACGCTACAACTCGAATCGTTTTTTGTCATCAGCTGGATCATCCTCCTTTCCCGTGTGCGCTTAATCTACGCTTCCGCCCATCGCGCGTCAACTGATTGTTTTACTGTAAGAGCAGAAACATCACAAATTCTTCATTCGCCGATATATCTGTCCGCCGCAGGTGATTATTTCAAGTCACGCAGCGACGAATACAGCCTGCGCCACATCGCATAGCGGCCTTGTATACGGCGAAATCTCCCGCCTCCGGCTCGATTGTCTCAGCAACTTTTATCGCCCGACGCGTTTCAGCTTTGGCAGAGTCATATAATCCCGCCATGCGGTACGCCGACCCGGTTTGTGACCTCAGGCACAGTGACTTTCCCGCCGTTAGCCGACAATCTATATAGCGGTCTGCGTGTCTTCCCACTGCGCAGGCCAGGAGAAGAAACCCATGAGCGATCTTGCAGGGCTTGCTGAAGCCGTAGCCGTTGACCCGCTGGTTGGCCATCCCGCCGACTTCCACGTCTTTCATCAATTTCTGGAGCGCTGCAAGGATCTGCCGGCCATCACCACCGCCGTCGTCTGGCCGCTCTCCGGCGTGGCGCTCAAGGGCGCCGTCGAAGCCGCAGAAGAGAACCTGATTATTCCTACGCTCATCGGCGACGAAGCCGAGATGAAGGCTTTGGCCGCCAAGATCGGCGTCGATATCAGCCCCTATCCCATTCTCCAGGCCGACACTGAGCGCAAGGCCGCGGAACTGGGCGTGGCCATGTGCCGCGCGGGCGGCGGAGCGCAGGCATTGATGAAGGGGAGTCTGCACACCGACGAACTGATGCGCGTGGCTATGAAGGCCGAGACCGGCCTGCGCACCAATCGCCGCATCAGCCACGTCTTCGTTATGGATACGCCAGCCTATCCGCGCACCCTGCTCATCACCGACGCGGCCATCAACATTGCGCCGGAGCTTGAGGACAAGATTCACATCGTGCAGAACGCCATCGATCTGGCTCATGCCCTCGGCATCCCTGAGCCTAAGGTTGCGCTGCTCTCCGCCGTCGAGACAGTCAGCACCAAGATCAAATCCACGCTCGACGCCGCCGCGCTCTGCAAGATGGCCGACCGCGGCCAGATCACCGGCGGCATCCTCGACGGTCCGCTGGCCTTTGACACCGCCGTTAGCGCGAAGGCCGCCAAGATCAAGGGGCTGGTTTCGCCCGTCACCGGCCAGGCCGACATTCTCGTCGTCCCCGACCTCGAAAGCGGCAATATGCTCGCCAAGCAGCTTGAATATCTGGGCGGAGCGCAGTTGGCTGGCATCGTCCTGGGCGCGCGCGTGCCCTCCATCCTCACCAGCCGCGCCGACTCAGCCGAGACACGACTCACCAGTTGCGCCGTGGCCGTGTTGCTCCACTACGCCGAGCATCCGTTGGGAAGCTAACCGACATCCCACAGCACAAACGGATGTTTTCAGACAAATTGATTATCTGAAGGGTACGGGCTTCGGCCTGTGCCCTTCAGTGCGTCAGACGAGCTTCTGTTTCCGCTACGCGCCGCTTCGTTGTATACTCCAACCCGTATGCAGGTTTTTGCGATTCTCCCCGCTGCGGGGCTGGGAACCCGGATGGCCGGGCCGCAGCCCAAGCAGTTTCTTCTCCTCGATGGGCTGCCCATCCTGGTTCATTCGCTGCGCGCCTTCGCCTCGGTCGAGCGGGTGACGGCGATCTATGTGGCCGTGCGACCGACGGAGATGGAGCGCGTTCAGGCGCAGATTGCCGAGTATGCCGCCGAGTTCGGCTTCATCAATCGCGTTCATGTCGTCGAAGGCGGCGACCACCGCCAGCAGTCCGTCTCCAACGCGCTGGCCGCGCTGCCCGCCGAGCCGGATGACGTTGTTCTGGTGCATGACGCGGTGCGCCCTCTGATAGACGCGGCGACTATCGAGCGAACTATCGACGCGGTGATTGCGCATGGCGCGGCCATCGTGGGAATGCCCGCCGTGGATACGATTAAACAAGTCGAGCGGACCGCGCACGGCGCGCTGATTACCTCGACCATTCCGCGTGAGTTTGTGGTGCTGGCGCAGACCCCGCAGGGCTTTCGTTATGGACTGCTCCAGAGCGCCTTCGCAGAGGCCGCCGCCGATGGCTTCATCGGCACGGATGAGGCCTCGGTCGCAGAGCGCGCCGGTCACGCTGTCGCCGTCGTACCCGGCACACAGATCAATTTGAAGATTACACAACCGGGAGACCTTGCACTGGCTGAGTTTTATCTTAGCCAGCGCGCGCGCTGAGATTGAAGACCACGAACATGGTAAGGCCGGTCAGGGTTGCAACTCAATGTACCCAGGGCTGTTTTTTTCGGTTTTTGTTTCAATCAAAGATTAGGATAAGATTTGGCGCGTTGCCGTTTAGCTCTCAAGGACAGGCACGGAAACCATGGAAATACGGATCGGATTAGGCTATGACTCGCACGTCTTCCAGGCGGGCATACCGTTGCGCATCGGCGGACTTACGCTGGATCACCCGGAGGGCCTGGCCGGCCACTCCGACGGCGATGTGCTGCTGCACGCCGTTACAGACGCGCTGCTCGGAGCCATCGCCGCCGGCGACATCGGCACCTACTTTCCCCCCGGCGATCCGCGCTGGAAGGACGCCGACTCGGCCGTCTTTATCAATCTGGCCGTGGATGCGCTGCAACACGCCGGCTACCGCATCGTCAACATCGACGCCACGCTGATCCTGGCCGCGCCCAAGATCGCTCCCGTCTCCAGCGAGATGCGCGCCCGCATCGCCGATCTGCTCGGCCTGGGCACCGATCAGGTCAGCATCAAGGCCAAAACCCCGGAGGGCCTCAACCTCGACAACGTAGCCCAGTGCCACGCCATCGCTCTCGTCGAGCGCGTCATTGAGCCGGAAGAGTTGAAGAGCATGAGCGCCGTCATAGAAAGCCAGCGCCAGCTTGAAGATGTAGTCGAAGACCTGCTCAGCAGCGTCCACGGCGTCCCTAAAAAACGCGGCGGCCTGATTTACGACACTGAGGATATTACGTAGGGCTGGGAGCAGGGAACAGCGGTTTAAGGACATCCAACGGCAGATGAGGGAATACGGCGAGTTCCATGACGGCTGGTTTGAAGGACTGTGGATAGATGCCAAGACCACACACGTTTTTCTGTCAACAAAAGAACGGGAACGGTTTGTGTTCGTCGCAGATGGAGTAGCAGAACAGGCCATCGATGGGATCAAGTCTGGAAATATTATTTTCGAGGTCTTGATACGCGACACCGAAGAGGTTTTTCTTCGAGATATTCAATGCTTGTATGCATTAAGAACAGTCTCTACAGGAGAAATACAAGGCGCAAATCTACTGGAAAAAGCACGACTACAAGGGTGGAAGATTTTGGAAATCAATCCGTCTTACGGAGCAAATTGTTTGATTCTTGCCAACTCATTCGAGCTTCATCGCCGCGATGACTGGCTCAAGCAATATTTTGCAATAAGCAAAACCGTTTCTGGCTGATTGTAAGAAACTCAGCAGTTTGTTCTCCATCGAAGCTCTGCCACTGGAGTAGCTGCTTTTTTGGGCATTATAAGTGCGGCACCTGATAGCGCAAAATCTGCTCGTCGACAGTGACCAATACTAAACCCTCCAAGTGGGCCTGCGCCACCAGCAATCGATCAAATGGGTCGCGATGCAGTGGCGGAAGTCCGCCAGCCCACTCAGCGTGTTCCACAGTGATAGAAAGAGGCCGGAATCCATGAGTTTCAATGGATTTCCCAATAGACCGCGCAAATTTCAGCTTTCCCGAAGATCGCTTGATGGCAATCTCCCAAACCGTCGCTGCGCTGACGTAGACCTCGTTCTGCGGCGAGGCAATGGCCGCGTGAAGTTCCTCCGGCAATTTGCGATCATCCGCATCCCACCAGAGAAAGACGTGCGTATCGAGCAGCAGTTTCATTCTCTATAGCCCGAAATCCTGGAGTACATCCTCCGGCAGCGGCGCGTCAAAGTCCTCGGCAATATATGTTATTCCCAGCAGATTCTGGCCAGGTTTGCGCGCCTGCTTCGGATCGGCTGCCAGAGCAACCAACCGCCCCATCGGCTTACCCGCCTTGGCAATCACAAACTCTTCGCCTGTCGCTACCCGCTCCAGAAGGCTGGAAAGGTGCGTTTTGGCTTCGTACAAATTCAATTGTGTGCTACCCATTGCAACCTCCAACCTCAAAGGGATCTTTGTCGTCCTCGTCCTGAAAATACTCCAGTGGAATATCCTTCTCCCAACCGTCGGAATGAATGGTAATTCCCAGAACATTCTGCCCGAACTTCCGAAAAATCTTGTGCTCCAACGGAGCCTGCTCCGGATCGTCAATAGGGCCAGACAGAGCTTCCATACCAATCTTCCTCAATTCAAATTATGGACTTTTTCGTCGAGTTGGTCAAGTTGGTCAAGCAGAATTTTTGGCCCCCATAGCGGTACCATGCAGATAGCGATGAATTCCGAAATTACTTCCGGTTGCCCAGATAACCGCTTCGTCGCCGCCAGCCGCGTGATGGACGAAGCCATCACCGCTCGCGCTTTTCCCGGCTGCGCCTTTGGGGTGCTGGCCGAGGGTGAAGTAGTGTTCTCCGGCGCGCTGGGCCGCTTCACCTACGACGAAGGCTCTCCAGCCGTCACCCCGGAAACTGTTTACGACATCGCCAGCATCACCAAGGTTGTCGCGACTACCGCCGCTGCGATGCTGCTCCACCAGCGCGGCCAGTTGCGCTTGGAGATGCCTTTGAGCGAATTGCTTCCTGGCTTCGTCGCAGGCCGCCCCGCGGATTCGCCTGCCCGCCGCGTCACACTGCGCCATCTGCTGGCACACAACTCCGGGCTGGCAGGATATGTCGAGTTCTTCCGCACAGCCGCCACTTCCGAGGCTCTACTCGAAGCCTGCATGAAGCTGCCGCTGGGGGCCGAACCGGGCGCGCGCGCCGAATACTCCGATCCCGGCTTCGTCCTGCTCGGCAAGGCATTGGAAGTGCTGACCGTCAAACCTCTCGCAACTTGGGTAAGCCGCGAGATTTTCCAGCCGCTCGGCTTGTCGGCTACACGCTTTAATCCTCCCGCCGAGACGCGAAGCCTCATTCCGCCCACTGAAGAGGACACCACCTTTCGCCATCGCACAATTCAAGGCGAAGTTCAGGATGAAAACGCATGGCTGCTGGGAGGTGCAGCAGGACACGCAGGAGTCTTTTCCAACGTGCCTGATCTGTTGCGTTTTTCCCGTGAGATTCTGGCCGCCGCCAACGGAAGATCCAGCATAATTAATGCGGCGACCGTCGATCTCTTCGCGCAGCGGCAAGAGCCGCCAGGATCTTCGCGGGCGCTGGGCTGGGATACGCCCTCGGAAAACTCCTCCTCAGGCCGTCATTTTTCGCCTCGTTCCATTGGTCATCTAGGCTTCAGCGGCTGCTCGCTGTGGATCGATCTGGAGGCCGGGATCGCCATTGCGCTGCTGACGAATCGGACATGGCCTGATCGCCAGAGCCAACTGATTCGCGCTGTCCGGCCCGCATTTCATGATGCTGTTCGCAAGGCTCTGTAAGCCAGCGGAAATACTCCTACTGCGTTACGGGCTTAGGCGGCAACTCCGACGAGGGTTTCAGATGTGGCTCTTTGGAGATGTCGGGAACCCGATGATAGGGCGGAACATTGAGCATCGGCTGTTTGGGGCTGGCGGGTGGGGTGGGCGCAGGTGTATGCGCGAGCGGCGCGGACGGAAAGGCTGGACCTTTCTTGATGCTGATGTCGCCCACATCGGTGATCAGCGAGATTTTAATTGCGCCTGAGCCAATCTTGCCGCTGATGATCTTGTTGGTTTCGCCGCTGACGGGCAGGCCGAAGGCGTTAAGGATATCTCCGTTGTGTGTTCGGCCATCGACCGTAGCCGAGGCGTTGGGAGGCAGCGTTACTTCGATGTCGCCCTTGCCGTTTTTCGCATCGATGTTGAATGCTCCCGCCGGTTCCACAGAGATTGTCCCGTGGTTGTCTTCCACAGTGCAGTCTCCATAGACCTGGTTCAGATCGATGTCTTTGGAGTGCGTTGCGACGCGCACCGGCCCTTTGGCTTCGTTGATGTGCAGGTCATCGGGATCGAGCGTCAAATCGCCGGGCAGATCGGCGACTTCCACTTCGCTCTTTGCGGTGCGCATATGAATCGCGCCGGAGATATTCTCCAGATGCACATCGCCCAGGGTGCCTATTTCTCCGTTTTGTGAGAGCTTGCCTTTGAGATCGGAGACGGTGAGGTGGTAGATGTTTCCGTTGAGGGTGAGATCGCCCTGCATATCGTGCGCGGAAAAATCGTGGTTGCCTTTGAAGCGGACATCGACCGCGCCGGTAATTTCACTGAGGTGCAAGTCCCCATGCACAGAGGCGCTAAGCCCCGCGCCGAGGCCGGCCACTGTGACGTCGCCCTTGCCGGATTCGATGGAGACGTGGGCGGATTTCGGCACGGAGATGGTCAGGTTGAGCCGACCGTTGGGGTTGCTCTCCGAGTGGATGAGCACAGCGCTGCCGCTGACAGTGAGATGCGCGGCTTCGGCGTCGAAGATTTTTTTGGCGTCCGCGTCGGAGCCGGCGTAGGCCACTTCATGCGCTTGAACCTTGACGGCGGTGCTGTCCTCCGCGGTGATGCTTATGTCGCCGCGCGGATTCTCGATTTCAATCGAGGCATTGGCCGGAACCTGCAGGTCCGGCAACTGCTGATCGAGATCGTGCTGGGGCTGGCCAAAGGAATTGAAGAAGTTGTCATTATTATCGTCGAAGGGAGTGCGCCACGTTCCCAGATGATTCCATCCCGCGGCGCCGATTTCGAAGAGCACAAAGAGAATGAGAATCGGAATGACACCTCCGCCGCGCCGCACCGGGATTCCGCGACGCATATCGAGCGCCCACTCGGCAAGCAGAGCCAGACCGGCGATGATCAACATCAGCGGCCACCAGCGGCTGTTCCACGCCCAGAACTGGGCGGCATTCAGGCGACCGGTCATCAACAGCAAAGCGACGACGCCGATGACGATGAGGATAACGGGGCCAACCATCGAAGGAACGCGGGGGCCGTAGATGCTTTTATAATTGGTCTTCCACGCGCGGCATTGGGCCTTCCACGCCTCTCGCTGCGTGCGCCATGCGGCCTTTTTCTGTTCGCGTTGGAGGCGCTGCTGGTGCTTGTCGAAGGGCGGAAAGGGCGGCGGTGCGCCCCCCGGCGGCATATTCGGCGGTGTGCTCATCGCGAACCTCCCTCTGCATCCTTCTCGGGATCCTCCCGATGTTGCGGCGGAATGAAAGGCTCCGGTTGCCCGGGGTAAGCGGGAATATCCGCTGTGGCCCTGTAATCGGCCCAGCCGGAGCGCGGCGCGCCGGGAGAAGGCATTGCCTGATAATCGCCTTCATAGGCCATCGCTGCCCGCTCGATCAGCATAAGCACGCCGAGCAAAATCAGCAGGAGCGGGAAATACCAATGCCAAAAATGGTCAACGATACCAAGCTGACGGAGCAGAGCAATGCCTCCAGTCAGTAGGAGAACAGTCGGCCAGCGCAGACGGTGAATCAGAATGTAAAGGCTCATTTGGAAGCTCCTTTTGTCTCTTCAAATTGGCGGACAATCAACCAGACGCCCAGCGCAATCAGCATCAGCGGCCAGGCAAACTTCACAATTCGTTCATGGAAGATATGCAATTGGCCCAACAAAAATATTAGGCCCAGCGCAATCAAAACGACAGCGCCAACAGGTGCGTGGTGGTGCCTATAGTAAGGCGGCGCGTACTGCGGCGGATAAGGCGGCGGAGACTCGCCAGTGGACGGAGACGCAGAGAAGCCGGTTGCCTGACTTTGCGGATCAGGAGGGATGGGAGTCTCTGCGGCGCCTGGTTGTGCCTCTGCCCTCATCTGCGTTCCAAAGTTCAGACGACCGGCCAGATCGTTCAATCCCAGCGGATCAGGGACGGGCTGTCCGTCGCGCAATGCGCGGGCGGTATGATAAGCCTCGAAGCATTGGTAAAAGACCCACGCGGCCACAAAGATGCCGAAGAAGTCATTATGGTCTGCAATGCTGACCAGGATGGCAAAGACGGCCACGTGAATGAAGCCCTTGAAGAACTGGCCGTTGTACATTGCGCCCACGCCGGGGATCACGCCCAGCGCGGCGGCCGCGGCGGGATTGGGCCGGTGCGCGTGAAGCGGAACAAAGGGCGGATGGTAGTACTGCCGCCAGGATGCGAAACAGGCATCGCAGAGAATCTGCCCGCCGGTGCTATGGCTCAGCACTCCCGCGGCAACGCACTGAGCGCAGAGCGGCTTGCCGCAGTTCTGGCAATAAGCCGCCGCGCCGACGCCACTGTGATTTACGCAATCCATCGTGTGCTCCTTTCACTTTGGGAGCCGCAGGAGTGCGCGGGGTGGTTGTGAATGGCAAGTGACGCCTGCAAGGGATCGTTGTCTTCTTGAACGGGAGCCTGCTTCGATTCGCCGGGAGCAGACTCGGATGGCTTGCTCTGCTGCTCGCCGCCTTGGTCTTGCGTCGTCTGTCGCAGTTCACGCACTGTCGTTCGCAGATCATAAACCAACTGCGAGTGATCGTAGTAGCGAACGAGCGGTGTGGAGGCCAGCGTGAGCTTCCGCTCCATGTACGATCTCAGCACATCGGGGCGCAGACCACTGAGACGCAGGCTGCCCAATCGAACGCCGGTCAGGTTCAGTGTCATCGCGATGGAAAAGAAGGCCATCGCAGCCGTCATCATCAGGCGCGGCTCTGCAAAGCGGCGAATGAAGCCGATGAAGCCTGGACGCTGCCAGTTAGGAATAAAACTGGGTGCCCCAGGTCCCTCGCTTTTGGGGACCTGGGATTCATGTCCGAGAGCCAACCCGTAGCCGGAGAGATGTCCGGTTGCAACTCCCGGCCCGGTCTGTGAAAGAATTCTGTCTACCAGTCCAGCCGGAACCTCCGGCTCGTGAGCGAGAAACTTCAGCCATTCGCTTCCCTTGCGCGCCTCATCCAAGAGCTTGGCGCATGCAGGACAGACGGCTATGTGGGCGGAAAATGCCGCTTCCTGAGCAGGCTTCAGCAGCCCGTCCAGCGCGTCGGCCAAAAGCGGCTCCCACTCGCGGCAGGCTGTGGACTTCGAATTGAGTGTGCGCTCCGCCATTTACATCACCTCCTGTTGATTACGTTCAAGCTGCCGCGCCAGTTCCGCACGGCCCCGGCTGATGCGGGATTTGACCGTTCCTTCGGGAATACCGAGCACCTGAGCTATCTCCTTATAATCCATATCCTGCAAATCCCGCAAAATTACCACCTCGCGCAGATCAACGGAGACGCGCGCTAGAGCCTCCTGCACCATCTTCGCCAGTTCGTTGCCGGCCACCGTCTCAAGCGGCGAACGTCCGCGCGCCTCAAGCCGGTCGATCGGCTTCAGGTTCTCCGATTCATTCCAGCCGTCGTCGAGCGAAGCCGTCGCCCGCAGATTCCGAGTCCGCCGGAAGTGATCCACCAGCAGGTTGCGGGTCATGGTGGTAATCCAAACCTGCAACGATCCGCGTTTCAGATCGAAGCTGGCAAGGTTCGTGTACAACTTCAAAAACACATCCTGAGTCAGGTCTTCCGCGTCGGCGGCGTTGCCGGTAAAGCGGTAGCAAAGACCGTAGACGCGGCGGTGATGCGCGCGAACCAGTTCAGCCCACGCGCCGGAGTCGCCGGCCATGCAGCGGCGCACCATATATGCCGCGTCCTGTGAGCTGCCGATCTGCAACGAAGCTGCCTCCCCGCTCACCGGACAAACAACGGGTGGAAGTGTTTTGCTCTCAGGAATCAGCCGCGGACTGGGAGTTGCGGTCTTCTCAGGCCGTACCTCCAGATCGCGGCGGTTGATCGGGGTCCCCAGCGACAGGTCTTCGTCGCTGGGGTGATTAGTTGGCCACCCCAGCCCCATCCCGTTCCAGCTTAATGTACCCGCACATTCCATACAGCATTAGTACGAAGGAAATTTGAGATTAGTTCCGCTGGTCGCAACAGATCGGGCTATTCAGACCATGAGCACCAGTTCGCTGTAAGGCTGCAACTGCGCGTCCACCGTAACCAGATGCAGCGGTTCGCTGAGGGCCTGAGCAATGAGAATGCGGTCGAACGGGTCGGTGTGGTGAAGAGGCAGCGTCGCAACCAGAATCGCGTGGCGGGAGTAGACGGGAAGTTCCTGAAAGTCGTTTACTTTGATCTGATCGAAAAGTTGCTGGGGATTGGCGTCCATCTTGCCCAGACGAACCTTGATTGCAACCTCCCATATCGAAGCCGATGAGACAAAAACCTCGTCGGCTCCTTTGATCGTTTTGAAGGCCTTACGGGAGAGCCGCTCAGGCTCGTAAAACCACCAGTAGAAGATGTGCGTATCCAGCAGAATCCGCATTATCGACCTTCGAACTCGGCCAGAATCTCATCGGGTAACGGCGCATCAAAGTCGTCCGCAATCCAGCCCTTTCCTTGCAGCGCGCCCATTCCGGCCAGCCGTTTATCTTTCTTGTTGAGGCAGGTGAGCTTCGCCGCTGGCTTTCCCGCGCGCGCAATCACCACGTCCGTGCCGCTGGAGGCCAGATCGACGAGCTTGGAGAGCTGAGTCTTGGCTTCGTAGATGTTTACGGTGGGCATGAGGAGTCTCCTTTTCTTGACTAGGTCTAGTCTAGTCTGATTTTCCAGACTTTGCAAGTATTTTCGGCATCCGCAAAATAGCCCGCATCCTTCGATGCAGGCTATTTGGAAGAGAATTTCGAGGTTTCTACCAACCCAAAACGTATGCAAAGAGCAGCGGCGCGACGATGGAGGCATCCGACTCGATGATGAACTTTGGCGTCTTCTCGCCCAGCTTGCCCCAGGTGATCTTCTCGTTGGGAACAGCGCCGGAGTAAGATCCGTAACTGGTTGTCGAATCACTGATCTGGCAAAAGTAAGCCCAGAGTGGCACGTGCTCGCGCTGCAAGTCCTGATGCAGCATAGGCACCACGCAGATGGGGAAGTCTCCGGCGATGCCGCCCGCGATCTGGAAGAAGCCTAGCGGCGTTTCGGCGGTTGTCTTCGTGTACCACTCGGCCAACTCCATCATGTACTCGATGCCGGTGCGGACGGTGTGGACGTTCTTTACGTCGCCTGAGATGCAGTGGCCGGCGTACATATTGCCGAGGGTGGAATCCTCCCATCCGGGGACGAAGATTGGCAGATTCTTTTCGGCCGCGGCCAACAGCCAACTGTCTTTGGGATCAATCTGATAGGAAGCCTTCAGGTCGCCGGAGAGGAGAATCCTGTACATGAACTGGTGCGGGAAAAGGCGCTCGCCGGCCTGGTCGGCGCGGACCCACTCCTTCAGCACCTCGTTCTCAATGCGGCGCATCGCCTCCATCTCTGGAATGCAGGTGTCAGTGACGCGGTTCATGTGCCGCGAGAGCAACTTGGCTTCGTCGGCGGGAGTCAGATCGCGGTAGTGGGGGACGCGCTCATAAAAATCATGGGCGACCAGATTGAAGACATCTTCTTCGAGATTCGCGCCGGTGCAGCAGATGCCGTGAATCTTGTTCTGGCGGATCATTTCGGCCAGCGAGAGGCCGAGTTCGGCAGTGCTCATGGCTCCGCCGATGGTGACGAACATCTTGCCGCCCGAGGCCAGCAGAGCTTTGTAGGCCTCCGCCGCATCGACGAGGGATGCGGCATTGAAGTGGCGATAATGGTGCTTGATAAATGATGAAATCGAAGGCATAGTGCTGGAATTCACTCCCACATCCAAACTATCACACGGGATTTGATGGCCGTTCTCAGGTAGAATACTAGTGGGAATCCAGGAGAAGTGTTCATGATCAACGGCAAGCGAATCGCGGTGGTAATGCCGGCATACAACGCCGAATGGACCCTGGAGCAGACGGTCCGCGGGCTTCCCGATGTTGTGGACATCAAGATTCTGGTGGACGATTGCAGCCGCGACCAAACCGCTGCGCTTTCAAAGAGGCTGGGCGTGCGCACGTTTGTTCATGACGCGAATTACGGCTATGGGCGCAATCAACAGACCTGTTACCGCGAGGCGCTGGCTGCGGGCGCTGATATCGTGGTGATGGTTCACCCGGATTATCAATACACGCCGACTCTGGTTGCCGCAATTGCGGGAATGGTGGCCAGCGGAGCATATGATATGGCGCTGGGTTCGCGCATTCTGGGAACGGGTGCGCTGAAGGGCGGGATGCCGCTCTATAAATACATCGCGAACCGGATTCTGACGGCGGTTCAGAATATTTTTCTGGGCGTGAAGCTCTCGGAATATCACACCGGATTCAGGGCATTTTCGCGGAAGCTGCTGGAGACGTTGCCGTTGCTCGATAACTCCGACGACTTTGTCTTCGATAATCAGATGATTGCGCAGGCGGTGATGTTTGGCTTTCAGATTGGCGAAATCTCCTGCCCGACGCGCTACTTCAAGGAGGCGTCTTCCATCAACTTCCGGCGCAGCGTGAAATACGGTATGGGAGTCTTGAGCACGACGGCTGCGTTTGTCGCGCATAAGATGGGGCTGATCCACGCGCCTATCTTCGATAAGTCGGGAAGAGGAATTGCCTCGAAGCAGAACGTGGAGTATTACACCGACGCCGCGAGTGTCTCATTATCACCCAACAAGGCATGAAACATTTAGTTTCGCATCTTTTCTTCGCACAGGAGAATATGGCCTCTCACGCTGCATTGCATACACGAAAAGAACAGATAACCGCATCGCGCTGGCTTCTTCCGACAATAATTTTTGCCGCATTCGCAATTCGCATGGTGGTTGTTTGTTTTGTATACCGCGATCTGCCAACAGCGGAAGAGTACCTGTCTCATCCACAATTTGGCTGGGAGATGGGCTGGATTGCGCGCGCGCTGGCCAGCGGCCACGGATTCAGCTCGCCTTACTATCCCTGGAGCGGACCGACGGCGATGCAGCCGCCGCTCTATCCATTTCTTCTCTCTCTGGTCTTCCGGTTGTTTGGCATTTATACAGTCACGGCTGGATTTGTCATGCTCTCGATCAACAGCCTGCTGAGTTCGCTGATCTGCATACCTGTCTACTTCAGCGCAAAATACTCACTTGGCGAGCGCGGCGCGAAGGCAACCGCATGGCTGTGGGCGTTTTATCCATTCGCAATTTATTTCTCCGCGGGACGCGTCTGGGAGTACTCGCTGACCGGACTGCTCTTTACCACGTGCTTCTGCATCGCGCAGCGCATACACACCACAACGAAGCCGCTGGCGTGGCTGGGCTGGGGCGCGCTCTTCGGCCTGACTGCGCTTTCCAATCCTTCAGTGCTCTCCACACTGCCGTTTTTGTGGATGCTGGCGATATGGAAGACGCGACAGTCTAACCGCCGCTGGCTGCTGAATGGAGCGCTGACCGCGATTGCTGTAATCGCAGTTCTCACGCCGTGGACGGTGCGCAATTATCGCGCCCTGGGCCTTCTCTGCCCGGTGCGCGACAACTTCTGGCTGGAGGTCTATGACGACAATGGCGGTGATGCGTCACTGGATCCGAGCTTCGCGCATCCTAATAACAATCCGGTCGAGATGCAGAAATGGCTCTCGATGGGCGAGCCGGCTTTTCTTAAAGAGAAGCACACCCAGGCCGTCGATTACCTGCATCAACATCCAGAGTTTATGATCCAAAAAACCCTGCGTCGCGTTTTGTATTACTGGACTGGGTATTGGAGTTTATCGGCGGAAGAATTGCGGGAACAGCCCTATTCGCCAGGTAATATTTTTTATGTTTGCTCGATAACGCTGCTGATGCTGCGTGGCATCCGGCGCTTCTGGCGCTGGAATCGCGCCGCCCTGTGGCCTTATCTTGCGCTGATCTGCGTTTTCCCTATGACCTATTACGTTACTCATCCGTTGATGGATTATCGCCAGCCCATCGAACCGGCCATTCTGGTTCTTGTTATTGCCGGAGTGATACCGTGGCGGCGCATTCGTGCTGAAGGCGCCTATGAGTGGATAGGCGCGGAACATACAGCGGAGTTTGCTTCCACCAATGACTTACCGTCGCCATCCCCAATGCTCACTCGCACAACGATCAGTATGAATCTGGTGGTCAAAGCTCATGATTCCGCGTAATCGTCTTTGAAGATTCCACGTCAAGGTTTGAAACAGGAGTTAGATGAACCTTAAAGAGAGATTACATAGACGACTGCGGACCGTGCCCGTTTTGGCATGGATGGTGCTGATAGCGCTGATCCTTCGCTTGGCGCTGGTTCCGTTCAACAGTTTCCTCTTCGAGGATTTGATGGATGCCAACCACATTCACGCATGGGAGCAGGGAAATGTGGCGCGGGCGCTGGTGACCGGCCACGGCTTCGGCAGTCCGTTTCTCTCAACGCAGCCTTCAGCGATCATGCCGCCGGTCTATCCGTTGATCGTGGCCGTCTTCTTCCACTTCTTTGGCATTCATACCGCGCAGGCGATCTTTGCAATTCATGCTTTTGACTGCCTGATCAACGCTCTGGCCTGCATTCCCGTCTTTCTGCTGGCGCGGCGCAGCTTCGGGTCCCGCGCAGCATTGTGGGCCGGCTGGGGATGGGTATGTTTTCCCAACGGCATCTACTTTTCGGCGGCCTGGGCATGGTCCACGCACTTGTTAATGCTCTGCCTATTGTGGCTGCTCTATCTGGCGCAAGAGATGGAAGGCTCATCGCGACTGCTGTTATGGGCCGGCTTTGGAGTTCTTGCCGGCTGTGCCGGACTCACCGAACCCTCCGTTCTGATTGTGATTCCCTTCCTGATGCTGCTGGCTGCATGGAGGCTGGCGAGCGCAGGAAAGCGCTGGCTACTGCCGGGCCTGACGGCCTCGCTCATGCTTGCCGCCGTTATCTCGCCCTGGATGATTCGCAACGCCGTGGTCTTTCACCGCTTTATTCCCATGCGCGACAGCATGGGCCTGGAGATGTGGATGGGCAACAACGGCAATAACCTGCACTGGACGAGCAACGATATGCACCCGCTGCATGATGCAAAGGAACTGGCCGAATACAATGCCGGCGAACTCGCATACATGGACCACAAAGCCCAACAGGCCAGCGCATACATTCACGCCCACCCAGGCTGGTATGCATGGATGTGCGCCCGCCGCGCCGTTTATCTTTGGACCGGTTATTGGAGCTTCGATCCGCGCTATCTAGCGATGGAGCCGACCGATCCGGCCAATATCCCGTTCGCCACGGGCATGACACTGCTCGGCGTGCTGGGGCTGTTTCTGGCATGGAAGCAAAGGCCTATCGAGGTGGTGCGCTACGCCGGAGTTCTTTTTCTATTTCCCATCATGTACTACTTCATTCATCCAGAGGCATACCGAATGCGTCCGCTCGATCCGCTTCTGGTGATACTTGCTTGTAGCTCGATTCTGAGCTTGCGCGGCCAGTCTGTGGACAACACTTGCGTCGAGACGGCTTTGTCAGAAAGCAATGACCGGTCCAATGCGCTGATCATGGGTTAATTTTTGAGCCAGTATTTAGGTATCGCCGGCAAATGAGCTTGGTGCGATTCCCTTCCCTGTTTATCTGGTGGAATCGATGCGCAAGAGCCACTTGGTCTTCTCCGCCTCGGGCAGGAAGCTGGAGCGGATGGAGTTCGCTGCAAGCTGGCGGAGTTCGTCTCGGTTGAAATCATGTTCGGTATGGGCGAGCAGAAACTCGTTGGCGAGATCAGAGCCGAAGAAGGCCGGATCGTCGGAGTTGAGAGAGACGAGCAGCCCAGAGTCAAAATACTTGCGCAGCGGATGCGCGGCGTAGGAGGGACAGAGGCCGGTGCGCACGTTGGAGGTGAGATTCAGTTCGAGAGGAATCTGGCGCTCCTTCAAATCTTCAAAAAGATAAAAGTCGCGGTCGGCGGAGAGGGCGTGGCCGATGCGCTCGCTGCCGATGGCGAGAGCCTCACGGATGGCTTCGGGGCCAGTGGTTTCGCCGGCATGGTTGGTGAGTCTCAACCCAGCCTGCGCAGCTTGTTGGTACAGGGCATGGAATGCCTCGGAGCCGCGGCGGCGCTCGTCTCCGCCGAGTCCAATTCCAATAATGGAGGGATACGCGGGGCGGAGTTCGGCGGCCTTCAAGAAGACGCGCTCGGCCTGCTCAACGTCAAAGTGGCGGACGGCGTCGAATATCCAATAGAGCGAGAGACCCAACTCGCGCAGGCCGCGCTCGCGGGCGCGCTCCAGAGCCGCAAAGATCGGTTCGAAGGCGAAGGGATTGTCTTTGCGCCAGAGGTAGATGACGCCAACGGCTATGAAGACTTCGGCGTGGACGACGCCCTGCGCGGCGAGATGTTCAATCATGCGCCATGCGGCCAGTTCGTAGTCTTCGGGGGTGACGAGCAGTTGGCTGACAGCGCGGAAGGCATCGAGAAAGCCGGTAAAGTCGGTGAAGCGATAAAGGGCTTCGACTTCGGCGAGCGTAAGCGGCCTGGCGTTGTGGCGGGAGCTCAACTCGACAAGGGTTGAGGGAAGAATCGTGCCTTCGAGATGCAGGTGCAACTCGGCCTTGGGGAGGCGGCGGATATACTCCTTGATTTCTGTCACACTTCTAGTTTATAGGCGGGGGTTCGCCGTTAGATTTAATCCAAGAATCGGAAACAGAAGCACACTGGTTGTCAGACTGTGGCGGCCAGAGCCTGCTCGGCCTGCTCGACTGTTGCGCTCTGCTCGGTGAGGCTGAGCAGCGACTTCACAACATCAGCAGCGCTATACGATGTGCGCCCCGGAGCGAGGAACTGTGCGACGGTATTCAGATCGTCGCCAATCGTGACGAGCGGCGGCTCCACCGAGCCGTCCTTGCGCGTCTGCGCGTGTCCAATGTTGGCCATCAGCGCATTGCACAGACACTTGCGTCCCACCGTCTCTTCGACTTTGCCGCCCTTGGCGACGAAATTCTCCACAGGCTCGGCGGAGCAGCGGTAGCCAATCTTGCCCTCCGGCGTAACGTAGGACTCCCTCAACAAGCCAATATCACAGACCCGCGTCCGCGCCTCGGCGACCGCCAGATCGGAGTACGAGCCTTGCAGAAGCGCAACTTTGAAGGGAAAGCCCGTCGGCGAGGCCAGCGGATCGGTGAAGACGACGCCGGAACCGGAGACCGCCTGCGCCAGCAGTTCATTCTTCAGATCAGGCCTCATGCCGGATTCTTCACTGAATGCAAAGGCCGTGCCCACCTGCACTCCCGCCGCGCCTTGATCGAGCGCGGAGCGCAGACTCTCGGCGTTTCCGTAGCCGCCCGCCAGCCAGAAGGGAACGCCCAACGCGCGCAGGCCTGCAATGTCCACCATGTCGCGTTCGCCATAAACCGGTTCGCCGTTGGCGTTCAGCGTCAGCTTGCCGCGCGGCGGCGCATTGTGCCCGCCCGCTGTTGGGCTTTCGATGACCAGTCCGTCCACGCGGCCCGTGGCGCGGCGCAGCATCGTCGTTGCCAGAGTGTTTGAACTGACGATAGCCAAAAAGCGCGGCCGTTCAAGCTGCGGCAACGGCCCCTGAACGTAATCGGCGGGATCGAAGTTCATCGCCGTATCGGTGCCTTGAGTTGCGCCCGTGACGGCCAAATGGTACACAGCCGGACGCAGCCCCGCAAGCGCGTCCAGAACGCCGGGGATATGCAGCGGAATCCCAGCGCCCATCAATACATAGCCGACGCCGGCCAGCATCGCCCCATAGATCGACGCGAGGTGCGGCATCTGTACCTTCTCCAGAAAATTGATGCCGACAGGCTTTTTATGCCCATCGCGCGCCAGATAGACCTCGACAAAGTTGCTGACAATGCACAACTCGACTACTTTGCGCACATCGCGGCGCTGATGCATCGGGGGCAGCGAGTAGGGCGCGACCGCAGCCTTGCCGCCGGGGATGTAATACTCGTCCCAGATGCGCTGTGCCATTTCAGGAAAAGGAAAGGCGTCCAGGCCTCGGCGCATATGGCCGCCGGGGTCGCCATCTGCAAGGCGACGGACAAAGAGCGAATCGAGCGCTGTTCCGGAGACGACGCCGAGTTGACCGAGCTTGGAAACGGCATTGGCAAGGCGCCAGTTGGAAACGCCCACGCCCATGCCTCCCTGAATAATCCTGGGAAACTGCATCATCTCTGCATTCTTTCACAGATTCTGTTTTTTCCCAAACTTTATTACAGCGCAGAGCCCAAAATGAATTGGAATGTGAGCAATTTTGCTCAGAAAGTACTAATTGAAGTATTTAATGGGGCGTGTGTCGGAGGATGGCCCGCATCTGAACTATATTTAAGAGTAGGTACACTAGACGCTTAGATATTGTCCGCAATTCGTCTGCACAAAATCAAGCCGTTCGCCAAAACCTCAATCCTTGAGGAACTCCTAAAAATTGATTTTTCTCTCCGGGAACCAAGTGAGTTGTATGGTGGTAGTGGTCACGGTTTGTTGGCCGCCAACTTGTGTGTAGATTGGGGCCTTCCAGTGCTCGTAGGAAAAACTGCCGTTGATCTCGAAATCCTTGCCGATACGCTTGACCGCCTGGAAGTTTATGTCGTTCAGTGTGGTGCCGCCGGGGATGAAGTCTTTCGAGGCCTTTTGATTGCGCATCCCCAGTTGAAGCCATTCATTGCCGCTCAGGTGATAGGTCATCCATGCCTGACCTCCCTTGTCCTCGCGGCCAATCCAATCGCCGAAGATCTGGCCCCGGTTGGTATAGCCCTCTCTCTGGACGGTCTCCCAGTACTGATACAGACCGCCGATGCTCACATCGATACAGGGTTCACTGGGACCGTATAAATAGGAGCAGAGAGAGGAATCCGTATCGACTCCCTCGACGCGCAGATCCAGCTTCGGGACGCCAGGAAAGTGGGAGAGATAGAGGCCCGGTCTAAAGGCGCCGTGCGAGGGTTTGGCGATGGGACTTGGCGCATCGTGCGCCTCCATGTCGGCGTAGAGGGTCAGCCAGTTGCTGAGATAAGGCAGACGGTAGGTGAAATCGAAGGTGCCAAAGCGTGCGCCGGGATCACCAGGAGTGAACTTCGGGTCATTATCCACGGCGTTTGTGCTTAGGAAGCTTTTCAGAAAGGAGTGCAGCGTAATGGGGCTGTGATCTTTTCCACCCCAGATTACGGTGCGTTCAAAGCCAAACTCCAGGTTGCGCGTGGGCTTGAAGCTGAATTTCTCGGCATGCACCCACGGGTCGGCAGGATAGATGTGGCCCTTGAGCGGGCCAACCAGAAACTCATAGCGAAAGGGGCCGGTAAGCAAAGAGAGCACCGGAATGCGGAGCGGTTCGATGCGATTGATGCGAAAGGCGTAGATATTTTCCGCGTTGTTGGAGTATGCAAAGGAGCCGCCTTGTGCGGGGCCGAGCCATTCGTCCTGCTTGCCGAAAGAAATGATGTGATTACCAACTGTCGTTGAGACATACGCCTCCATCACACGACCATTCGTGGCAGATGGGATAGGTCCAAGCGAGATGGTGGACAACTGGTTCAACGGAATTAATGGTGTGGCAGGAAAGACGGGAGTAGAACTAACAACAACGCCGCTGCTGTTATAGATGGGGATGAAGTAGCTGGCATTGGCATAGTAGTTGGTCGTTTCGTCAACTGAGGCAAGTTGCTGAGCCAGCGCATTGGAGTAGCCGGTGGCCGAGGGCGCGGCCTCAAACTCGCCGCGCGCATAAAGCACGAAGCGGCCTACAGTGGCATATCCGCTGGCTCCAGAGTAGTTATCGAATCCGCTTTCGTAGGGGCGGCCGTAGTCGTTGATGATCGTCGAGCCGAGATGAAAGCTGTCGCGCAGGGGAGTTCCACCGATGGCGCGGGCCACGGAGTAGATCGATTCAGTATGCTCGCCGCCTTGTTGCGTTAGACATTGCATACTAGTGTCATAGTGCAAGAAATGGGTCAAAGCAGCGTATATATCCTGTGCCTCACCTACAGTTGAGACCCCATAATTATCGGCATTCTCAATCTGAGTGCCAAGGTCTCTAAGCATATGGTTCAAACTAACGCGCGTCCACGGGCGCATACCCAGATAAACATGATCGATATAGCCCATCGAGTAAAGCCGCCACACGGCTGGATAGACCCAGCTATCAACCGAAATGTACGGTGAACCCAACGTGGAAGAATCGCAAACGGGCTCTGGTGGCTTGGTATCGCGCTCAGACTGTCCGGCGCTTTGAGGAGCGGCAGGCGGTTCGGAGGCACACAGGCTGTAAGTCGCAAGAAGTAGTCCTGCCAACACAGTTGCAAATCGAACATTACGAAATAAAAACCACGATCTGATCACAAGTATCCTCTCACATTTTCGTAAATTATTTCGATGTGATTGCGCAAGCCATCCAACAGATTCCAGCAGAGGACTTGAGATGAATTCATGCATAAGTTGCGAATAAAATCATAATCGAAATCTGCCCCACAGTCAGCCAGGGTTGATCTCAATGCTTTATTCCTTCGCCGCGCACAACCTTAATTGCCGTCATGCCAATGATCTGGAGATCAAACATAAAAGATCGCCGCTGTAGATACTCATAGTCGAATTGCACTTTGATTGGAATCGGCAACTCATCCCGGCCGTTGACCTGTGCCCATCCAGTCAGCCCTGGTACGAGCTTGTGTATGCCACGCTCCGTACGTAACTTTACTAGATCGTCCTGATTGAACAATGCGGGGCGCGGCCCTACAAAACTTAAGTCTCCTATAAGGATACTAAACAATTGAGGCAACTCATCGAGGCTTGTCCGCCGTAAGAAGTTGCCGATTGGTGTCAGATACATTGAAGGGTCCGATAGTAGGTGAGTGGGAAGCTGAGGGGTGCCAATGCGCATACTGCGATACTTCGGCATGTGGAAGATCTTATTGTTCTGCCCGACTCGATCCGACCAATGGAGCACCGGCCCCTTCGATGTTGCTTTCACCAGCATCGCCACAGTGATGAGCAGCGGCGACGCCAGAAACAAGAGGGGCAACGCCATTAAGACATCAAATCTTCGCTTTGTCCAGCACACTGTAAATCTCCACCGTTCAGCGTTCAGAGGTTTCAGCTTTGAGGAAACTTCGGACTAAACACCGAGGGAGGCGTACTTCCCGAACCTTGAGTTTGACACGGTACTCCCAGCAAAACCTCGAATTGCCTGAGGATTGCCCCGGAAGAGTACTTCGTCTCTGCAGCCCTCCGGCCTCTTGCGCCCATCTCAACAAGCAGTCGTCGGTTATTCCTAGCGTCCTGAATCGCTTCCACGGTCTTCTCCACCGCTCCCGACTCTACCACCCAACCGATTCTCTCCTCCCGAACAACCTTCGCCACCTCTGAGGATTCTGAGACCAGCGCCACGATCGGCTTACCCGCAGCCATTAGGTTATAAGTCCTGCTTGGGACCGCCAAGCCCAGCATCCCAGGCACAAGCGAAATGATACCAACATCGCATGCGTTGAGAAACTCGTTTTGCGCCGATCGTGGACGGGGAGGCAGCACAGTAATGTTTCTCAAGCCGCGCGCCACCAGCTGATCAAGTATTTTCTTCTTCGGGCCTGAACCGATGAATAGAAAGTGAATTCCTTCATCGGATTCAAGGCGTTCTATAGCCGTGGCAAGCATCCCAATGTCCTGGGGATGCCCCATGTTTCCAGCATAAAGAACAACCAACTTATTCGTCAGGCCAAGCTCGATCAAGAGCGGATTGCTCTCCCTGGGCAACGGATAAATCTCCTGACTATCGGCCCAGAGTGTAATGATTTCAATTCCATCGCTCGTTCCTGTGCCGCGAGCGTGCGCCAAATGTTCTCGCATATCGCGCCCGATGCAGAAGATGGATTCCGCCTGCCGTAGGACAAGCCTGTTAATCTTTTGCAGCACTTTGTACAAGACCGCCTCGCGCGAGGTCATGCCGCATGCGGCGACGATGTCCGGATATACGTCATGAACAACGAGTGAATAGGGAACACGTAATACGAATGAAAGGACGGCTGCCAGCATGGGCTCTGAAGGTGGGTTGGTTACTGCCAGGATCGAATCGCCGCGCTGAATCCGACGCAGTCCGGTAACAAGAATCGAGGCCGTAATCGACATCATCCTGATCAGCCGCGCCCAGATCGACTGCTGGTGCAAGACGAAAGACGGACATCTGAATATCTGCACTCCCTTGTGCGTCTCGCTAAGCGGTGCCCTCACTCCCGCTCGCGAATACGCAGGCTGGCCGCACAACGCGGATACATCCCTGCTCAACGCAAGGTGTTCTGCAATCTTCGTGATGTAGTACCCAGTTCCGGTCTCCTCCGGATAATACACTTCGCTAAGAATCCAGAGCATACTATTCATCTGCCTTTCTGCATGGGCCAAGCCGCATCTTCACAACTCAATGCTTGTCCACGAAAGGTGTGAGGCGCGCAGCGCTATTGAGTTGAGCATCAAGCCACAGATCACGTTTGAAGGAATGGAGTCTTCCCATCCACTACTGATTGGGGGCTTTGCGCCACACCACGCGGTTCACGTAGTGCGTGTAGCTATGAATAATCCGCACCACCTTCTCCGAGACATTGGGCACGCTGTAGTCGCCAACGATGCGTAATGCGCGTTGCTCGCCTGCCGGCTGACTCTCCAGGATATTCAATCCGTCCAGCACACACTCCGGCTCAAGACCGGTCATCATCACCGCGCCCTCTTCCATACCCTCGGGCCGTTCGTGGGCCTCACGGATATTGAGCGCTCGGAAGTTAAGGATCGAAGATTCCTCGGTGATTGTGCCGCTATCAGAGAGCGTTGCCTTTGCCTTCCTCATTAGCTGCACGTAATCGGACAGGCCCATGGCTTTCATCAGGCGAATCTTCTCGGAGAACTTGATATTCTCAGCGTCGATTCGTTTCTGCGTGCGCGGATGAACGGAGACGATAACCGGAAGCTGGTACTTCTCCGCCACCATCTCCAGAACCCTAACCAGGTTTTGAAACTGCTGCGGGGAATCGATATTCTCCTCGCGGTGAGCGCTCACCACGAAGTATCCGTTCTCCACCAAGCCGAACCGCTGCAATACATTTGAGCGCTCGATCTTGGGCAGATAGTTGTGCAACACTTCATACATCGGGCTGCCCGTCTTGATCACACGATCGGGCGAGAGGCCTTCGCGCAGAAGATACTCGCGCGAGATGTCGCTGTAGGTCAGATTGATGTCGCTGATATGGTCGACAATCTTCCGGTTGATCTCCTCCGGAACCCTCTCGTCGAAACAACGGTTCCCGGCTTCCATGTGGAAGACAGGAATCTTCAATCGCTTGGCCGCCAGGGCCGCCAGACAACTGTTCGTATCGCCCAGGATCAGCACTGCATCTGGTCTCACCTCGGCGAGCGCGTCGCTGGACTTGGAGATGACCAGCCCAATTGTTTCGGCTGCACTCTTTCCCGCTGCTTTAAGAAAGTAATCGGGCTGCCGTATCTCCAGGTCTTCAAAAAATACCTGGTTAAGCTCATGGTCATAGTTCTGACCGGTGTGAATCAGCACGTGTTCAGTATAACGGTCCAGGGCCGCGATCACCCGCGACAGCCGGATGATCTCCGGCCGGGTGCCCAGAATGGTTGCTACCTTCATGCGCTCTCCATCGACATAGATTTGCCTTGTGCCTCGAAATCGACGGGAAGAAAATAAGTATCGGGACGATTGGGATCGAACATCTCGCTCGACCAGAACAAGGTTACCATCTCTTCCGTGCCGACATTGGTAATTGAATGCGTAAACCCAGGCGGAATGTCAATTACCTGGTACGCGCTGCCCGTCACGTGATACTCCTGGACCGGGCCGCCTTCAATGGCTCTCATCCGAATCAAGCCGTCTCCTTCCACGACGAAAAACTTCTCCGTCTTGGTATGGTGATAGTGGTTTCCCCGCGTCACTCCGGGCTTGGTTCTGGAGACAAACACTTGTCCAAAGTGCTTCTGCTTGATGAATTCCGCCAAGCTGCCGCGAGCATCTGACTTGATCTCCAGGTTATGCCGTATCTCCGTCGGAGGAACGTAAGTAAGATAAGTCGCGTAAAGCGCCCGGTTGAACCAATCCGCAAAATCCGGCAAAGTGAGGGTACTTCTCATCTCGTGAATAGCCTGGATTCTTCCTGCCAGGTCGCCGAGCTGAATGCGATAGCTTTGGATGTCCGAGCCAGCCTCGCCTGCAGTCTGCGGTCCATCGATCTCCGCCAGGAATGCCTCCAACACGTCGTCTACATAGCTCAATTCCACCTCACGGGTCGGGTCGGAGATGGCAATGGGCATATCGTTCGCAATGTTATGGCAGAAAGTTGCAGTAACTGAGTTATAATTGGGGCGGCACCACTTCCCAAACAAGTTATTCAGACGGTAGATACTCACGCAAGCACCAGTATCAGAAGAAAACCGCTTCAGAATATCTTCCGCGTTTGCCTTGCTCGTTCCGTAGGGATTGTCCAATTCGGCCTGGATCGATGAACTAAATACGATCTTTGGGAAACGCCTGCCGGCCCACAAGATTTGGCACAGTTGCTCTGTCAGCCCTGCATTTCCTCTATCGAAATCCCTCGGGGCTTGTGGCCTGTTCACGCCTGCCAAATGAAAAATAATATCTGCAGTAAGCGCCCAATTCTTCAACTCATCAATTGAATTGTCTTGATCAAAAACAACCGTCTCGCTATCCTTGCGCTCAAGCAGATGAGCTAAAAGATTACGCCCTAGGAACCCTCGACCGCCGGTGATGAGAATTCTTGTCAATCAAGCGCCGCCTTGCCCTTCAAGGCATCCTGCACACACTCTAGTTTCATTAGTAGCTTCATCATCCCTTCCACATCCAGCAACTCCGTGTTGTGCGAATTGTAATCAACGGCTTCTGAAACTTCGGCTTTTCCGCTGCTGAAAAAGCTGGAATAGTTCAGATCTCGAACGTCTGCCGGTACCCGGTAGTAATCGCCAAGATCCTCGGTCTGCGCCATCTCTTCCCGATTCAAGAGGGTTTCATAGAGCTTCTCGCCGTGTCGCGTACCGATGATCCGAATCTCATTCTGTGCATTCAGAAGCATCAAAAGTGCCTTGGCCAGAGTTCCGATGGTCGCGGACGGAGCCTTTTGTACAAAGATATCGCCTGGCGCGCCATGTGTAAACGCATATAGCACCAGGTCCACGGCTCCCTCGATGGTCATCATGAAGCGAGTCATATTCGGGTCGGTCACGGTCAGCGGCACACCCGCGAGAATCTGGTTCAGAAATAGCGGAATCACCGAACCCCGAGAGGCCATCACATTTCCATACCGTGTTCCGCAAAATACTGTTGAGCTGTCGCCGTACATCCGCGCCTTCGCTACCATGCACTTCTCCATCAGCGCTTTTGACATCCCCATTGCGTTCACTGGATACACGGCTTTGTCTGTGCTGAGCACGACCGCTCTCTGAACGCCGCATGCCAAGGCTGCCCTCATGACGTTTTCAGCGCCCAGCGTATTGGTCTGTACGGCTTCTATCGGAAAGAACTCACAGGATGGCACCTGTTTTAGCGCGGCGGCATGAAACACAAAGTCCACACCTTGCATCGCATCGAGGATGCTGTCGTAATCGCGGACATTGCCCAGGTAAAACTTCACCGCAGGATTCTTCAGCCGGTTGCGCATATCGTCCTGCTTCTTTTCGTCGCGGCTAAAAATGCGGATCTCGTTGAATCCAGCCCTGCCCCCCATGTCTACGACCGCATTACCAAAGGTTCCCGTGCCGCCAGTAATAAGAAGTGTCTTGCCTTTGAAGATTTCACTGTTTTGCTGATCCATCACGCTTCCCCATAAATTAAGCATATGGCCTTAATCCTCGTAGCCAGTCTAATATTCTGGCATCTCATCCTTGTGATCCACGCCTTAGAAGCGCTCTCCCCGCCTCACTTCGAATCTCTCTCAGCATTCATACTCTCGACAGGGTTCAATCTCTATACTATCTACTACCTGCCATTTTTCAAACCACTCCTCAACGAAAGGCCGTTTGTAGCAAACCTACCAGATAAAATACTCGGGATTTGAACACTACCCATAATCCTCTATGCCGCAACGGTGTCAAATTATGTCCATGCAGCCGCCGCATTAAGGTAGTCTCTTCCAGGTGTGACATTTTTCCATAAACACATGCATTCATAGCAATCCAAATATCATGCGCCTCAATATGCTCCGGAATCGGCAACACAAACCGGATCAGGTCTCGCCGAAACATAAATGTGGAACCAAAATATCTCGCCTGACCTACAAACAGTCTATACAGTGGTACCAAACCCGTTCTAGGAGAAGGCCCCAACCGCCTTAACCTGGTTCTGTGCTGGACGCGGCCGAATTCCGTGAACCCGCCTACTACGAGAGAGTGCGGCGGCATTCCACACAGCATATCGAGCATCCGCTCTAGTCGATTTTCTACCCAAATATCGTCCTGATCGCTTAACGCGATGAACTCGCCACTTGCGTGCGCCATTGCATTAGCGAAGTTCTGCTTATGTCCGCGTTTCCCAGGATTAGTAAACACCTTTATCCTTTCGTCGTCATAGCTCGCTATAATCGACCGTGTGTCGTCGGTCGAGTGGTCATCACTGACGATCAACTCATCTTCTGAGTGCAACTGGCTTAGAATGGAATCCAATTGCTCCCGCAGAAAAGGTGCGCCATTGTAGGTGGCCATACAAACACTCACCCGAGTCATAATCCTCCCGATTCACAGGCTTTGCTCTCTCCAACGCCTCGAAACTATTTGTTGCGCGCTCTTGTTAGGCGCTCTTGTTAGGCGCTCCGAACAGTAATTCCCTTAATTGAACTGCCCATATCTTTACTTATGGATCTGCTATTAGCCATGTCGCACTTCGCGCTTCAAACGACACCATCTCAACCTTCTGAAACCATCGGAGTAGCGAATGTTGCAGCCAGAACGATTGAGAACACAAGCATTCCACTAGACGACACCAAGAACGGATTAGCAGTACATAGATACAAATATACTGCATAACCCAAATAAATAAAGTGTTCGGGCTTCCGCCTATGCCTAGCTAATTGTCCTAAAGGGTAGAGCAATCCAAACAATATCGGTACACCACAAATAACTCCATAGCAACGAAACAACTCCATATAGGTAAGTTCAGTGATCGTAGTGTAACCCTTTTCGGTAAAATTGCTGTAAGCACCGAGTCCCTTGCCAAGCAACAGAGTCTTTGGATCCGACAATATAACTTTATAGTCTCGAAAGTGTTGAATCTTCACAGCATTCGACGGATCGTCCGCACTCATCATTGCCTGAATCGTATTCCACTGTACACAAGCAAAAACAGATACTAACAATATGATTGAACACGTAAGCGCCACTTTCATCCTTGAATACCACAACCATACAAGGAGCAACGTCGCAACCGATGCAATCATATTGTTGCGCGTTCCTGATCTAAACATGCCTGTCACATTTACGATTAGTAACAGCATATACAGAAGACGTTTACGCCCATTACTTATAATACACTTATACGTGTAATACGATATTGCGATAGCCAAAAGTGGCGAGGTAACGAAGTACACCTGCGATATATTCGTTTCTCCGTAGGTCCGAGTCCCCATATTAAATATTCCGTAATCAGAACCATAATCATAAAGAGCTGAGAGCGCGACTGGGTTGTTTAATGTAATTACATAAATTAATGAAGCTAGCGCTGCTTGTACTGTAAGTACAAGGCCTAGCATAGGCACTAAATCAATCTTTTCAAGTACAAGTGGAATGCATAAAGTTAGAAATAAATATCCTTTCCAGTAGTTAAAGCCATCATATCCATTCAATCCATGTTTTTGGGAGAAGTACCAGCAGATAGACCAAAGTGGGATTAGAAACGAAAAGCCAATCACATAGATCAAAAGGCTCAACGGCACCGTAGAAGGGCGCTTACGTAAGCAATAGTTCATCGCCGTAAGTGCCCATACTGCCGCAAACAACGGCACCTTCATATGAGTGATTTTGTCTGCCGGATCAAATACAGCAACGATTAGTAGAAAAAGTAGTAGGAGCGATATACCTTTACGCATCATGATAACAATTCCTCTGCCGCTTTCACTATAACTAAACGCTGACTCAAACACGTACAAAGATCAATATTGCTCATTACGTTCCACATTATGAAAACGCGCGCACCGGAAAATCATCGCAGCGATCATCGCGCAGGTTAGAACCGCCATATCTGGGCGACGATAAGTGACAATCTGCTTTACTGCTCGCAGCAGTAGGCGTGTCACATACACCGGAATTTCCGCGCGGCGCTTCTGAGTCGTTACAAACAACACTTCGGCTGAAAGAATACTGCGGTAGCGGGTCAGGCTGACCTGATTACGGTAATCACTAACGGAAAGATTGTGTTCGAGTACAGTATCCGACAGCGCTACTCTCTTCCCTCGCGCGTATAACTGTCGGAACAGCCAGTGATCAAGACAGTCAAGCCTATATGCTGGATTGAATCCGCCCAGCGACGCCATAAACTTTACTCTGATCGCAACTCCGGAGTTGATTGCTGTCACTTCATATTCTGCCACCTGAGGTAAGAGCTTAGGCAGAGGTGCAAGCCGCCCGAATCGGACATGCTTCGGTGAGATCACGACACCTCGATCAGTTACAGTGGGCACAATGGCCGTAACGGATTTGTTAGTATTATATACATTCAAAGTGTGGTATAGAGATGCTAGGAACGTAACGGGTAAGCTTGTATCTTGGTCAAGAAGCAGAAGCCAAGTGAAGCCGTGTGACTTGGCTATGTCCAACGCCCAGTTGTAAGCCGCCGCAATTCCGCTATTACTCGGATCGTGCTTGTATGCAAACAGATATTTTTCTTCGGCCACCCTCACCTGTCGGATCTGGCTATTGTCATAGACGGCAATTAGGTCAGGATTGAGTGATGCACTGTGCGCTGACGCTATGAGTGTCCGGTATGTCTCCGAAGTTTCTGGCGTTCGGTTGTAGAGAACCAAGATCGGAAGGACCATCTGACTGGACGCCGCTTCGGAAATTTTCAAGGTCACCTGGTTCATTCTATAGCTCCTTGAGTATGCGCGGCGTTGCTATACCTCGTGCATCTGGCATAGTTAGGAGGAAAGCACTCGCGGATATATGAGGTATAATTGTCACTCGGGTTATGGAGGTTGGTCGGCACTAAGGGCTCAACAGACATAAGGTCGGCCTCCGCCATTTCTTTTACCTACTCCTGGAAACTCATAGTGGGTGACCATCCATGCCGTTTGTGAGCATAGCTGACATCTCCTAGGAAACCTTTGATCACGTCAGATGCATCAGACGTGCAAAGGAAATCAATGGTACTTCGGGATATAGGCGCACATCAGCGTGGATTCAAAAAAAGGTGTAGTGCATTCGATTTGCTCGACAGCGGCCAGCGCTTCCGACGTGCATATGCAGCCTGAGTTATTGTATGGCGACCAGTGCGCGAATCTGCCGCGCCGGATGCTCTGCTGGAATGCGCTACGCCAAGGTTAAATAGCTGAACATCGCCGCCCGCTTCTGATCGTTTCCTCGCATGACTCATTGATAAATCAAACTTAGACGAAAACCAGTGACCGCCATCAGACCTCAGAGTTTTTCCGCAGCCTGTGAGGTCGAACTGCAAATCCACTTTCTCCAAACCTCGCAACTTCACCTGCCGCTGCGGACCGGTTTGTTTCAGCCAGCCAAAAAACATAACTGAACATCCCATCTTGTACTCACTCGTCTCCACGCATACTGATTAGACGAATCGATAGACCTTCATGACGCGAAAATCCAATCGAATTTTAACAAGTTTCTAGACGTGTGTAGTACTCCATGTGGTAAAAGAAGTTAACCCTTAGCGACCGAACTATCGTCTTCTGTCAGATGGAAGTTAATCTGCTGTATCGCCTCTGCCCTGGATTCCGGTCCAAGCGTTGAAACATAGGCGCGTCCAGCAGCCCCCATTCTTGCAGCAAGTTCTGGGGTCTTGAGTAGTAAGCACACAGTTTCGGCCAGTTTGGCGTAGTCTTTCCCATCGATAATAAATCCAGTGTGTTCATTCAGAATAGCATCCGCAACTCCGCCGTCTCTGCCGCCAATAACAGGCTTTCCGTGCGCGCTTGCTTCCAGGAATACAATCCCGCAGCCTTCTGTATCCTTAGTATTGTGAAGTTCCCGATGAGGCATCACAAAGACATCGCAAATCTCATACCAGCACGCTAGCTCTTGATTATCTACTTCGCCTGTAAACACAACATAATCCTGCAACCCTGCACACCTGACTAGCTCCTTCAATTTACTCTCCATTGATCCGGTGCCGACGATAATGTAGCGCGATGTCGGGAGCGACTGAAGAATAGCAGGAAGCGCTTCGATTACCGTAGCATGGCCCTTTCTCTCCTCCAGACGACTTACTGTCAAAAGTACGCGCTTATCACTTAGTGAATATTTCATGCGAAGCGCTTCCACATCTTCGGAAGACGCCACGAGCTTGTCGCGCCCGACGGCGGGTAAGATCTTGTGAACACGAGCGGGATTTGCACCTAACTCATGTAGTACACCACGCGTGTACTCGGACACGGTGACAATGACATCTGCATTGCGCAGAACTTTTTTCAGCAGGTGGAGATAAAAGGGACGCGTGGTAATATACGTGATTTCTTCTGCATATGCGAATAACACATATGGAATACGAAGCAGCTTCTTTGCTATGAGTGCAGCTATACTGGCCGCATTTATCTCGCTAATATGCACCACCTGTGGCCTTTCTCGCAAGATAAGCCATCCAGCAGTTATCGGCCACAATAGGTATTCACGCGCTCTCGCTATTTTACTCATCTTATGCCCGCGTAATACGTGTGCAATAAAAGGGTAGCGAATAATACGCTGAGGAAAACCTGCGTCAAATTGTCTTGCAAGTGTAGGCTCCGCATTGCCGGTGACTATCACCGCCGTTTGAGGTGGCAATTTGGAAAAGATAGTAGCTATGTACTGAACGGAACCGCCGGCCGACGGGGGAGGGAAACTCTGAGCAAACAACAGTATTTTCATCTCGTACATCCTATCGAAGGTTGAGTCTCTGAAAGACAGCGTACTGTGCGCCGCAGTCTCTCATCAAAGTTAATTTGAGTTGGGAAGTTGAATGATCTTTTCAACCAGATGGCAGGGCAAACGCATCTAATTCCCTTTTGAGGCAATGATGCGGCGCGACAGTATTTGGAACTACAAACTGTATCGATTTCGGGTGACCAAACGAGCTGCCTACTCATTGAGAAGCTGATGGGATGCGGTTTTCGGCCGGGAAAGGTTACCAATCACCTGCTTCGGTTTGCCAAACAATTTGAGTTGTTGACGGATGCGCGGTGGACGTTAGAGGTTAATCGAGCAACTGTTGCCAGAACCGAAGCGGCGTAAGGGTACCTACGACGCTGGATCGTCGAGCGAACCTATGCATGGTTCGGACAATTCCGTCGGCGGCTGGTCCGCCATGAGCATATACTCCTCACCCACAGGGTCTTCTTATATCTCGCCTGCCTCCGGATTACACTCCGAAAGCGTTTGTGAAACACTTCCTAGTCATTCATCTGTATCCGCGCAGATTCCACAAACCATTTTATCGACAATCTGCTGTAGTGTTATCTTCGCTTGCCATCCCAGTTTTATCTTGGCTTTGCTTGGGTCTCCCCGGCTGACTGTTAGGTCCGTTGGTCTGATAAACTCTTCAGACTGCATAACATGGTCCTTCCATTCCAATCCTACAGAAGCGAATGCCAGCGCAACAAAATCCTCCAATTTGGAGGTTTTTCCTGTGGCAATGACAAAGTCCTCGGGATTTTCTAACTGCAATATGCGCCACATCGCTTCAACATACTCTGGCGCCCATCCCCAATCACGTCTAATATCTAGACGTCCCAACAATAATTTCTCACGAGATCCCTGACTGATGCGTTTCGCGGCTTGTACAATCTTCTGCGTTACAAAGCGTACTGGACGTAGCGGCGATTCGTGATTAAAAAGCAATCCAGTGCATGCATATAGTCCATATGCATCTCGATAATTATTTACTAACCAGATCGAAGATGCTTTAGCGATAGCATATGGGCTTCGTGGGCTAAATGGAGTATGTTCATTGGCTGCTTGACCTTGAGTATCACCAAAGCATTCGCTTGATCCAGCGTGAAAGAGACGGGGTCGATTGTCAAACAACCTACACGCTTCAAGCATATTCAGGATACCAATCACAGCGCTCTGAATTGTTTCCGCCGGCTGATCAAAAGAAAGCGCCACGGAAGATTGCCCCGCTAGGTAATATATCTCATCTGGCGAGCTTCGCTTCAGCGCCATAAATACGCTTCGAAAATCCTCGGGCACCATGGAAATCATGTTTACTTGATCACAAACACCCAAAGCCTTTAGATTTGACAATGTCGATCCTTGTGTGTCTCTTGAGGTTCCCCATACAACATAGCCTTTACTAAGAAGCAATTTGGCCAAGTAACTACCATCTTGACCGCTAATTCCACAAATTAAAGCTGATTTTTTGTGATTGTATATTTCAGAACATTTCATTTGTACACCATGTCCGTTAATGGGCTGATAGGAAGCACAATTCCAGCGCTTTTCGTAAAAAAAGCCAAACAATTCAGAGCTTTAAGAATCCATCAATGATTCACTTCTTGCGGGATACTATATAGAATGTTGGTGAGACAAAATGCATTAAGCGCGACTGACTGCGATCAGTCGCACGAAACAGACTGGCCATTATATTTGGACATTTTCGAGAAATCAAATTACCCAGTCCCATAGGAAGATTAATGAATGGATATAAAAAACCCTCTGCTTCGCATCTCAAGACCTCGCAACCCTCCTGAGTAAAAACATTCGCATATTCTCTCACGCTGAAGGAGTTCTCGTAATGCGGAAAATCACGAAAACTCTTTTGAATAATCCCCCTAAATGAACTATTGCGATATGCATTCTTTAAATATATTACTGGAAAATAGAGAGCGTGCATCACAATTTGAGATGAGAATTTTTTAGGAATAATATTATGAATATGGATACCGCCTGGCTTAAGCAATTTTGTAATCGCTTTTATAGGTACATGAATATCTGGAAAATGCTCCAGAAGTCCAAAACTCATTACACAATCGAATGATCCTTCAGGTAACGAGCTGTTTAATAGATCTTCTAAAACAAAGGTTCCCTGAGCGTTTTTGGAAGCAAAATTATCCTTGGCCAGACGAATAGCCTCCGGCGAGTTGTCCACGCATATTACCTCACATCCTTGCATAGCCAAAAATAACGAGGTCCGTGCTCCTCCACAGCCTACCTCTACTACTTTCGCATTTTTTATCCCGGGTAAGTATTTCAATAAATCTTCATAAACAAATGTAAACCCGACATAATTCGCAATATTGGAAGTAGTTACTTGGCTCTCATCATAGGTGGTATGAAAGTTTCGATAAGAATCATTCCAGTTTTCGACATAATTGCCTTTTTTATCTACTGCAGTGTCCTTGCTCTTCATCACGTATCCTCCTGTAAAGCACTGTCGGTTGCGAGCCGTCAATATGGCTCTAAGTCAGAGATCAGGAACGGCTCATAGTATCCCGTTCTGCCGCCGATAGTTGTGCATAGTCATTACCGAACCGCTGTAAAACATTACGACTTAACTTTTCAAGCAGATACAGGTTCGTCAGATACTACCTGAAAACCCGCCATTTCTAGGCCCAGGTTTGCCACACGCTTTGATGATCCTCCGTCCACTTTAAAAAACCACGCAAGTAAAAATGCTTGCCTGGCGGGCTCGAGACCGTCTAGCATCACCTCTGGTGAGTTTATTGAGGCTTCGTGAAGGTATTGATCGAACTCCTCAATTGAATTCGCCACTAGAATTGCACCACTTTTGGAGAAGATATCGCTACAGGATGCCACCGGTCTAAACATAGGCTGTATTACGAGCTTTCGTGCAACGATAGCGTCCACTGTTGCGGTAGATCCTAAGGTAATAAAGCAATCACACTCCTTAATTAGTTGTCGAATATCCCCGGCGGAATCGGCAATAGTAGCTCTCTGCATACCCGCTGCAAACTGCTCGAGTTCTTGAGAATCTTCTGCGGGATGAGGTTTGATGATCAGGTTCCGATTTGCTTGAGTACATACACTGAAGATGGCTTTTTTCGTGGATTTCAAAGCGACAGGATTTATGGTGTCGTAGGTGCCACGAGAATAAGTAGATGCAAATAAGATGCTGAGTTTGCGATTGAGAGTTACTGCCGTATTGCTCGTTTGTGGTTGATTCGTGTTTGACGTATTTAAGGAAATTGCCATAAAATCGTGACGGGGAGACCCTGTGATTTTGATACTATTCGTGGGAACTCCATGATCAAGCATTACGCCGTGCGAGGTTTTACCCCATACAGCAAGCTGATCAGCAACAAAAAACTGCCATTCTGTATTTTCAGCATCGTATAGGCCAAACTGAACTTCGAGAGAAGGAATCTGCAGTTGACGAGCAAGAAGACAGTATATTCTTGTTCGCGGATCTGCAACATCAGGAGAAACAACCAATCGTGGTTTGTTGTTGCTTAAGATATTCTTAGCAGTGGCGAAGTGCCGCATGAGTCTAGGTAGTAACACCAGAGATAGGTGCTTGAAGTCATTCCTCAGTTGAGGCCAGAGACTAAATTCTTCGGTTCTGATAATCTTAGGGAGAGAACCATATTTAAATATTTCGTTGAATGCTCGCCGCAGTTTCTGCCTTAATCGCTGTTCCTCACTTGCAATAAATGCGGTTGCTGTCTTATCTATCACTCCTAGATGCCGATCTATTTCTAGAGGTATAGTCCTGCTAACACCCACGAATTCCCGTAGACGGACTGTGTGAATATCCTTCTTATCATTCAACGTTTCCTCGATCGGCTGAAGCACATCCCTATACATATATTCGTTGAACCCCAAAAAGAGAAAATACGGTTCTTCAGGAAGGTTTATGGTTTCTAATTTGCTATTGTTCACCTTCACAGCAGTCTTACGCAATATCGTCTTGCCCCAGGAGAGGTATGGCCAGAGCGATTGATAAATGGGAGGAGTTATTCCTTTTAGCAATAATGCACGTGGAACATAATTCACGGCCATTAGAGGGGCTATAACATCCCAGAGACTAATTCCATCAATAGCGAACGCATCACGCAAATGCCTGCCGTTTGCCAGACGAGCATCTCCCCACGATTTTACAAGACTTGCTGCCTGCTCTGGAAGCGTAGTCTCTTGCATTTTTATTCTTTCCTTCGGTACTCAGATTCTCTCTGGTTAGTTCAGCGAAGTTCGCAAATCTTCTCTAGACGCACATCGTACACAGCGAGCAAAATTCTAGACTATCTCGTGTGATGCCTCATGGACAAATTGACCAATTCGGGGCCTCAACTAAACTTTTTCATGATCTGAAACATTTCGAATTTGAAGCACATCCCTGGAATCAGAACGTCAAATTTGCTGGCCTTCCGTGCGGCAATGCTCCACGCCTGTCCCTTAGAACGGAGTTATGAAACTGTCATTAAATCGAATATGTCACTCGCTAGTTCCTTACCTGCTTTAGCCTTGATCGCGGGAAAGCGTCCTAAGCTGTGTGGCTTCCCGCGAGAGAGGCTTTGTCCCTAGGGGCACACTGAATGATTCAAGGATAATGATTTCGACCCTGAATTACACGTGTCAATCAGATTGCGAAAGTCAACTTCTGTTTCACTTGTGCTATCCGTAATATGGGTCGTTACAACAGCTAATGTTCCATTTGGAAGAACGGACATAGCGTCGTACATATCCGAAGTTCCTGGGACGTTGTCCACTCCTAGGCCTTCAAAGGTACTAAAATGAAGCCCTTCGTCCCATGACGTGGCAAAGGCGGTAGTAGTAATATTCGATATTTCTGCACGACCCAGAAGAACAAGACCGCCTGATGGCAATAAGCCTAACGTAGGTCTTCCAACTAGCCCACTATTAGCTACTTCTATAGGGTCCGACCACGTATTTCCGTTGTCACTCGACTTTGAGCGCCAGTAAGTGCCATATTCGTCTGATAATCCCGGGTTACTATGTCGGATAATCATTACTATGTCGCCGTTTGGATAAACAATCGCAGCAGACTCGTCATAGTCGTTGCCGCTAGCCCCGTTGCCTACTATTACCTGTCTGGGCCAAGTCAAGCCGCCATCAGCTGACAGCATTACAGTTGAACTGCCCGGTAGATCCCCTGTTTCGTTGTTGGAGCACCAGACCGGCCAGAGGAGATCGCCATTTGCAAGCCTAACCACAGGTGATACTCCCCAGCACCCTGCAGTCCATCCAGGAGTGCTGATAACCACAGGATCGTCCCACGTAATTACATCACCCGGGCCAATCGTGCCAATTATATAAGCTGGAAAGCCAATACCTGACGAATCGGTCAGGCTTGTAGTTAGAAACACCTCTCCGGTCGGGAGCAAAGACAATGCTATAACAGTCCCGCTTAATAAAATGGGAGAATTAGGGTTCCATGTCACTCCGTTGTCTGAGCTCATCTGCGTCATGATTGACGTCGACTGATCGCAATCAAATGCCGCGAGTAGATTGCCGTCAGGCAAAGTCAATAAGCCCGGAAACATACATATATTACCTGGGAAAATTGCGCCCTTCGTAGGTCCAATCGAAACATTGCAAACAGAGTAGTATCCACCGGTACATCCGCATACGACGTGCAATAGTATCCCGACAACCAGAAAAAACGTGAGTCGCTTCACCATTTGCTTTCATCTCCATTAGGAAGAAGATGCAATATTACTCATCTAGATCAATTAAACATTCTCAAGAGATGCGACAACCGGCTTCTGTTCGATTATCGATTTCATGCGCCGGTCATGCGCCAAACAAGCTCTCTTACTCACAAATGCGGAAATCAGTGCCATTAGAAATGTAGCTGCGAGCATCGATCCAGCAGACGCAAGAGCAGGAGCGACGTGCATGAACCGACTGAGACAATACCAGATGGCGACAAAAGAAGCACAGCCGCAGCACCAGTTGACGACATAAAGATCCTGTCTCTTGATGACATTGTAGATATTGTCGAACAAATATAAACTCATCGTAAGACCAAGAAAGCCACTCAACTGGGCCGCACGAATGCCTGGACTATATTTCGGGAGCACTAACTGAACGAACGTCGGCAGAATCAGCCAGCCGCACACCCCCGCGATGAGTCCCAGCGCCGAAGCTGCAATCGCACCCTTCTTTGCAATTTGCCAGAGATCCATCGCACAGTGGCTTTCGCCATACCGATGAGCCATTTGCGGATACAAGACTGAACTGAAGGCAATCGGAATCATGCGCACGAATGTGCCCACCTGAATTGCTATCGTGAAGTACCCAAGTACTTGGGTAGACTTGACCAGCATCAGACGATCAAGAGACATGAAGAAGACGCCCAACTGGCCAACCAGCCAGATTGGAATTCCGACCTTGGCGAGTTGCACGAGTTGACATATTCTCCACTGTGGCTTCACCGGCAAGGGGCGATGAAAGTATAGTGCGGCGACACCGAGAATACTGAGCAACGAAGCTCGCAAGAGAAGTCCATTGAAATGAAATCGCCATACTAAAACCACAAGTGCAACACCCATCAAAGCAACAGCGACAGTATTCTTCGCGAGCCGTCCGAACTCGGCGTGCGTCCTATAGGTTGTCGTGAAATACATCGTCGGCCATGAACAGACAACAAGTATGTCAACAGCTATCGAAGTAATACACCATACCGGCTGCCCCTTAACCCAAAACCAAACCGCCGCGAGCGAACCGCACAGAATTGAAACTCCTGTGAGAAACCACGACCACGCATAGGCGGCCTCCGCCATCCGCAATGCGCTACTCCTATCGCCAGTGCCAATCAAATAAGGAAGCTCACGATTCAGACCATTGAATACGCCAAGTTGCAGTATAGGACTGTACAAACTGGCCAGTATCGCAGCATTCCAGACACCCATATCATTGGGTCCTGTCCAGCGGGCGACTAATATGCTGGCCACCATTGTGATCAGATTCGTCGCAATGTTTCCGCTGATGACTTTTGCAACAGAATTAAGCGCGTCCGTAAAATGATAGTCGCTTATTAGATGCTCGACAGACGAATCGCCATCAGATAACTGCACCATCTCGCTCAGAGTTCCGGGGGTGGGAAGTGGATTCGATTTCAAATGGTCATTCCTGGCGCCTGAATGCGAGCATTCAATTCAAACTGGCGGAAATCCTCTTCCGTATCAATATCCAAAGATCGCCCTTGAGGCATTTCATAGCCCACGGATTCTTTTGACAAGAACGTCCTGGATTGCCGCAGCCACTCGGTTCGAGCTACATAGACGGCGCCGTTAAGCAGGTAGACACTTGGATAATCCTGCCTGCGAGAGAATTCACTCGCTTCCGGAACAAGGCGCTGGAGCACAAAGTTACAATCCGCCAGAAACATCAAATAAGGATGCTGTTGGCATTTCACAACAGATACGCATGCATTTGCCTGTTTGATCTCGCATTGTTCAATGCAGCCATCGATATCGGAAGCGTTGCGCATAGGCGATGTTGGTTGTAATAAGGTCACATAATGATACCCCGGTAACTTGTCAAGCGCATGAAAAACCGGAGCGTCGCCGGGCGTATCGTCTAATGCTAACTCTGGAGGCCGCACAAACGGTACCTCGCACCCGAAGCGAGACGCCACTTCCATGATTTCAGGGTCTTCTGACGAAAGCACAACGCGATCAAGGTATTTCGATTCCCTTGCCGCTTCAATTGTCCAAGCCAACAGCGGCTTCCCGCCGGCCATACGGATGTTCTTCCGCGGCACACCTTTTGATCCGCCGCGTGCCGGGATTAAACCCAGTACGGTCTTATCATTGATCATCGGAATCTCGTCTCAAAATCGAGTTCTGCACGGTTCAAATCTGAATGCCGGCCTATATCGACCCAATATTCACGAATGGGGAAAACAGCATGCGGCCACTGAGCTTCAATCACTTTGTCGAACAAGCTGGTCATGTCGATTGGCTCTTCGTTTGGAATTAGGTCCAGTACATCGGGGTCTAGAACGTAGATTCCAGCATTTACAAAAAATTTCTGGGTCGGTTTCTCCTGAATTTCGAGAATATGATATCCGTCGACTTTAACTACGCCATACGGAACTTGTATCTCATAATCACGAACACACATCGTAGCCTTTGAGGCTTGAGCTGCATGAAAGTTCAGAAGACTGTTGAAATTCACTTTGGTGAGAATGTCCCCGTTCATTAGAATGAACGGCATTGTCGGCCTTTCTCTCAACAAAGACAGCGCTCCGGCCGTTCCCAGGGGCTTCGATTCGCAAAGATAGTCGATCTCAACACCCCATCGTGATCCATCACCAAAATAATCCACTATCATTTCAGCTTTGTAATTCACGGAAATAGAGAAGTTGCGAAACCCATACTCGATAAAGTTCAGCAAAACGGTCTCAAGGATCGGGCATCCGCCGATTGAAAGCATTGGCTTAGGGCAATCGTCTGTCAACGGAGACAACCGCCTTCCGAATCCGCCTGCCATGAGAACCACCCTGTTTATCAAGGCCGGCGGTGTGAGCAACTCGTCGATAGTCTCCAACCCGGTGATCGCGCCGTCAGATGTGATAATCGGCATCTGCCGGATGTGCAATTGCCTCATTCGAGCAATCACCGATTCGCGACTATCTCCCTGTAAAGCTGTTCTTGGACCGGTGTTCATCGCCTTTGACGCCGGATCATCTAGCGTGAGGCCCTTAAGCATCGCGCGACGAATATCGCCGTCAGTGAGAGTCCCGCAGAGCCGATTGTCTTCCACTACTAAGGCGATTTGAAGAGATCCCGCGTCAATTGTTTGAATCGCTTCACCAATTGTGGCAAGCGGGGATATGCAGACCTGTTTCCAACTATTTGGCATTAAGGCTTGAACTCCTGTTGGCTCGGCCAGCAATACGCCGCAGTTTAATGATATGGCTGATCTCAATAACCGTTAATCAATACGCGCTCGGTTGAGGGAACCGAGACAGAAGACACCAATCTACCGATGTTGACCTCGTTGGTCTTGTCCATCCAATAGAGTGGTCGAAGCTCATGCCTCAGCTCGAAGTGGTCGGGCAGGAACGCCAGCAACGACAACACCAGCGGCGACATTCTTCGTCACAACCGCACCGGCGCCAATTACGGCATTTTCGCCTACCTCTAAAAACTGTTTCACCACCGCGTTTGCTCCTACATGCGCCCCCATGGCAATTCGTACACCTCCGGTCAAAACGGCACGCGTGGCGAGATGAGCATGGCTATCTATCCGACAGTCGTGCTCAACTATGGCGCCAGTGTTAACTATCACATTGTCGCCCAACTTGACGCAGGTACTGACAACGGCTCCTGCTAAAATCATGCATCCTCTGCCGACTTCGGCTGACGGCGAAACAACAGCAGATGGATGAATTGAAGTGATCGGCTCCATGCCCAATGCGGTGCACATTTCAAAGAGATATTTGCGATGAGATGAATCGCTGACGCTTCCTACACCAACGAAAAAGTGAAGGATGCCCGATTCCATGAGTTCCACAAGCCTGCTATCGTCCCCAAGGATAGGCGCCCCGAGAATTAGCTTTCCGCGCATTTTCGGATCCGGGTCGAGCAGACCCACCAATTCGAATTGGTCTCGCAAGCGCAATATCTCGATCAGCACCTTTGCGTGTCCGCCAGCACCTACACCGATTACACGCTCCCGCATGAGCTAGACCACCTCGCGCACGAGCATGAAGGCCTCTGCGTATTCTACGTTCACTGTGGCTCCGCGAAAGCGCCCCAAAGCCCTAATAGCAGATGGACCTCGCGGCATTGGATCCGGTTGAATCTCCGATTCGAACAAGCTCATAATCTCAATCTTGCGGTCGCAATGCGGAGTTATATCGATGTACACGTTCGGAACAAATGCGCCTCCCTGACGAGGTGCAGCCGCTTCGGTGGAGGAAAGCGTCTCGAAGCTGAGGATGCGTCTCACCCCCAGCTTGCGCATATAGAAGGCTTTCATAACTGAAAGAGCCGCCGTGAAAACCACCTGATGATCTGTGCTCACATCGCCATGATGCGGCAAGTAGACGATCTCAGGACGAACCTGCTCGATGGCCGTTCGCAGCCCGTCGATCACTCTGGAGAACGGAATGGCGTCCAGTTGCGTAGTCGGAAGTCCCAGCCTATGCACGTTTTGCATCCCGTAGCTGCAGGCAACAGCATCCACTTCTCTGGCCTTGCGCTCAATCACCTCGGGCGACCACTGGGGGGAATGCGCCTGCGTAACGATTGCCCAGTAAAGGTTATCACCCTCGGTATGATGACGAAGGAGCGTACCACCGCATCCAAGAGTCTCGTCATCAGGATGCGCACAGATCGCGAGTATGTTCATGACGGGAGAGTCCTTTTCATTTCAATATGTCATTGCCTTCAGGAATAATTCAGGCCCCAATTCGATCTCTGCCAGAATCTTTGCGATGCGCTGTGAAGCGAAGCCGTCACCGTAGATACTTGGACTCTGACACACTTGCTCTTTGAATGCTTCATCTTCTAAACAGCGGAGGCAAGCACTCCTTACTTCTCCTGCACTCGATTCTGCACAAATCACGTTTGATCCTACCTCCCGCCCCTCTTGGCGTGGCCCAACAAGTACCCCCGCAACTTTCAGAAATCCCGATTCGATAACGATCGACGAAGAGTTCCCTACAATTGCGCTACAACGTCGATACAGTGCAGCAAATTGCGCACTCGGAAGCGAGTGAAATACTTTCAAACAGTTGTGTTTCGCCTTGGCTTCGTCTATGGATTGTCTGATTGCAATGTTTCCGGGATCGAAGTTGGGATAACTGCACAGCACCGGCCGACCAAGCGAAAGAATACCTTCGAGAATCTGGGCCATCTCTCGTCCGCTCTCTTCAGGATTGATCAACGGCGATGGATGATGGATCAGAAAAAAGAATGGCTGCCGGACATCAATCATAAACTCGCGACTCAGATCATCATCAGAAAGATCAGGCTCTTCACGCAACCTGTCCAATCCTGTGCCGCCCGTAACCCAAACGCGTTTTGCATCCTCCCCCATCCGAATTAGCCTTTGCCGATGACTCTCCATAGCAGCAAAATGCAGGTGAGCAAGCTTTGAAATCGCGGGACGGAGAAGTTCATCCAATTCCGAGGTTATCATCCGGTCACCGCCAAACATATGCGCAACAGGAATCTTTTGAAAAACGGCCGCCAGCGCACCGGCGAGTGCTTCTTCACGGTCTCCCGCCACGAACATCAGATCGGGACGATTACCAGCGATGAGCCGAGTTACTCCTTCGACGAGATTGCAGAAGGAAAGACCTCTTCCCGACCAGCTTTCAGAAGCGAGCAGCGACTCCACAGTCCCAGCAATTGCAAAGCCATCGCGGCGAATGTGTTCGATTCCCATTCCGTGGAACGGCGAAAGGTGAGCAGCTCCCACTATTAATTCGGCGCACAGCCCGGGAGTTGCTGAGACTGCACGAATTACCGGCTTAAGCAGGTCATACTCCGAGCGAGCGCCTGTCAGAAAAAAAACTCTCATGACTTTCTTCATCCTATTTGCTCTCTCCGGGTGTTATTTGTACCTGGGCAGACGGGTTCAAACTCGCCTCTGTTCTACCGGCGAGCATGATCTCTCTTGCCGAAGGCCCTGTGTTGAGGATCAGGTCCAGTGCCGAGAGATCGGGGATGAATTCTAATTCCTTGTGACACTGCGTATAGGGCTGATTGCGGTACTCCTGATATTGCAACTCGATGCCATGCTCCTGGAACTTCTTCACGTTTTGATAAGCGCGTGCTCCTTGTCCGGACAGATAAACATTCGCGCCGACAGCCAGACAGATGTTGATGACTAGGTCATCAGCCTTCCCGCTAACCTCCAATTCAGAGGCACGTATCCGACGGGCCTTGACCCCCATGTTCTCGAACATCCATTCCGTCACCGAAATATTCAAGTCGGCAAGCAGTTCCCAATCGCGTTCGAGCAGCGGCCGGACCTCCTCCTTGAATCGGTTAAGATACGGGGCCCGAGAATAACTCATCTCGACTGTGCGAATGTGCTTATCCCGCCAACGAGAGTCTGCAACTCTTGTTTCGGCTATGGTCGTACTCAGCGATGCCCGCACCGGGACCGTCAGCCATGATGCTCCTGTTGCGGTCATTATTTGATTACGGTTTTGCAGACCGTTCTTTTGATATTGGACATTATCCAGGTACACAAATACATCGCAACGGTCCGCTTTGTCGCAGTACGGTACCCAGGGCAAGTACTGAGGCTGGTGGATAGCAACGATCATTCAGCTTCGCTCGCGAAATCACTTTCCAGAAGCATCTTTCCCTTTCGAACTTCTCCGGCCACCTTTCGGCCAACATACAGCGCAATTTTCTCTGGGGAAACACCAGTCCCTGGGCGCAATGCGATCAAGTCTCCTGAGGTCACCTTCGTGCCGCTTCTCAAATCTCGGCTCCAAAAGAGACTTCTATATGCAACTGGTGCCACAGCGATCTCACACGCTGCCGGTTGCTTGACACCATCGCCAAGAGCGCTTTCGACACGGCGTATGGCCTTGACCATGGCAACCAGTTCTGAGGGCTCCAACGATGCCGCATGGTCTGGACCGGGTAAGCCGCGGTCAAGTGTGAAGTGTTTCTCCACTGCATTCGCGCCCAAGGCAACGGCTGCCACACTAATGTCGAATCCTTCCGTGTGATCCGACCAACCTACCGGAACCTTAAATCGTGTCCGAAGCGTTTCAATGGCGCGCAAGTTGCAGTCAGCGGCATGCGCAGGATAACTCGTCACACAATGGAACAATACGAGTTGAGGCATACCTGCGGATTCCAGAATAGAAACCGCCGCTTCCACCCGGTCAAGCGAGGCCATTCCTGTTGAGAGTAATAAGGGCCTGCCTGTTTTCGCAATGTGGAGCAATAGCGGGTGGTTTGTTAAATCTCCTGACGAGATCTTAAATGCAGGGATCTCCAAATTGTCGAGGAACGTGGCGCTATCCATGTCAAAGGGCGTGGACAGAAATATCAGGTTCTTTTCGGCGGTATGTTGCACTAACTCGGAGTACGAAGAATGCGGTAGGGCCAAGTTACGTAACATTTCCAGTTGGCTTCCACCTTTGCCGGTGTTCTCGATCTGGTACTTCGCTTTAGGTGCGTCAGGTGCAGCCAGACTCTCCGGATCGAACGTTTGAAATTTGATCGCGTCGACCTTCGCCTCCGCCGCGACGTCGATCATTTGATGAGCCAATGTCAAGTCCCCGTTATGATTGACTCCGGCCTCAGCAATTATAAAAGTAGGTTCTCCTGGCCCCAAGCGTGCGTTCGCAATCGAGACATACTCTGTCATGTCATTTCTTCCCCATACGTAATGAATACCGAGTATGCATCAAAGTGGAACCGGCAATTCTCTTCACGGACATACTACAACACCTTTGCATTGTCTTCGATCGAATTCACAGGATTGTCTGATGGAATGTTATGTTAAAAATTCAGGACAGCACTGCTCGGTATGTTCACGATTCGTTTTTCTAAGCTTTCGGCGACGGAAAGATCCATTCTCGGGCAGTTCTTATACATGGGAAGATGATGCATCAGAGTCCAGACTGGGCGCGTCATGATTCCGCTTCCATTCGTTGCCTCTAGAATAGCGTCCCGCAAAGATGAAACGTCTTCGTCCAGCACAAGAGCGTTCAACCAATAATTTGAGTGAGCGAACGACGGCTCTTTGACGATCTTTAAGCCGGGAACATTCCTGAGTGCTTCGATGTATTGCATTGTCAATATCCGCTTGCTTTCTAAAAAGTCAGGGAGGTTCTCAAGTTGCGCGCACCCAAGAGCCGCATTCAGGTTTGGCATCCGGAAGTTGTACCCAAGCATATCGTGAAAGTATTCCCATTTGTGCGGCCGGCGGGCAGTGGTGGTCAAGTGCTTGGCGAAGTTGGCCTCCGCCTCGTTGTTGAAAAGCAGTGCGCCGCCGCCGCCGGTCGTAACGACTTTGTTCCCGTTAAAACTGAGAATGCCAATGCGTCCAAAGGTTCCCGTATGGCGCCGCTTGTAGAACGACCCGAGGGATTCAGCAGCATCTTCAATCAACTCCAGATTCCAACGTTTGCAAAGCTCAACCAGTGGATCAAGGTCAACCGGGTGGCCAAACGTGTGCATCGGAATCACGGCCTTGATTCTGGCCCCGGTAAAGCGGTTACGCGTTGTCTCGCCGTCATTCTGCGCGATGTCTGCGAGGTAAGCTTCCAGTTTTGCCGGATCCATGCCCAGCGTTTCAAATTCGCTGTCAGTCAGATGCGGTATCGCTCCACAGTACGCAACTGCATTCGCGGTCGCTACAAACGTCAAGGCGGGAATCAGAACTTCGTCACCCGGTTCGACGCCGGCAAGTTTCATTGCGATAAAAAGCGCGGCCGTACCGTTAACCACAGCTACGACTCGCTTCGCGCCTGTATATTCAGCGAGCATCTGCTCGATGCGGTCCACGTAGGAGCCGACCGAGGATACCCACCCAGTATCTAGACAGTCTTTCAGATATTTCCATTCGTTCCCGCGAAAAAGAGGCTGATGCAGTGTGCGCGGCACATCCAATTGTTCCAAGACCCCACTTATTGCTGCCACGGTCTGTTCAATTGAGAACGAAACCTTAGATAGCGTATTTGTCTGGCTTATATCCATTCAAATTCTCCAGCTCTGTAAACCACCGAATTGTTTCAGATAAACCACGTCGAAAGCCTTCCAAGTGAGCATATTGCGGTTCCCATTTGAATAAGCGCTTCGCTTTACTGTTATCTGAGAGCAGGCGGTATACTTCACTTCCCTCCGGTCGCAGGCGATCCGAATCCTCCTCTACCTGAACCTCAACCTGCATCAAGGTAGCTATGAGCGAGAGAGCGTCACCGATGGAAATCTCGAAGCCACTGCCTAAATTCACAACTTCGCCAAGACCTTGATCAGCTTCCAGAGCTGCGATGAAACCGCTTACAGTGTCTTGTACATAGGAGAAATCACGAGTAGGCCGCCGCGAACCAAGATGAATGGTGCGCCGACCGCTGGCTATCTGCGTAATAATTGTCGGAATCACCGCACGCGCCGACTGGCGCGGACCGTACGTATTGAAGGGACGAACAACAACAACCGGAGTTGAGAATGCATGCCAAAACGACAGCGCAATCTGATCTGCAGCGATTTTCGTTGCAGAATAAGGTGATTGTGGAGTCAACGGATGTTCTTCGGAGATTGGCACCGTGCGTGCCGTCCCATACACCTCACTCGTAGAAGTATGTAAAATCCTTTGGATTCCAAGTTCGCGTGCTGCTTGAACGACATTCAACGTACCCTTAACATTCGTGTCCACATACGTGTCCGGCGAATGATATGAATAAGGAATCGCGATAAGTGCGGCAAGGTGTATTACGAAATCGCAACCCTTCATGGATTCGCGAACTCCGTGCGGGTCGCGAATGTCTCCAGCAAAAACATCTAAGCTCTCACGTATTTCCTTCGGAGACCGATCAAGCCATCCCCACGAGTTGAAAGAATTGTAGAGTACAAATGGGCGAACACTGTACCCACTCCGAACCAAAGCTTCAATAAGGTGGGATCCAATGAAGCCATCTGCTCCTGTTACAAGAATTCTCTTATGAGTTCGTGGCACAATATCCCCTATCAGTTATTGATTCGGCCCTGAAGAGTGGAATCTATGCCGCATAGGCGACGTCTTCTTGGCCGAAGTAGCTTTCTACCCTGCCGAACTGTTTCTAGCTGCTGCACAGGGTGCCTATGGCCGCGCGAGTCAGCGCGATTTCACGGCGCAACGACGACGCTCATTCAACACAATCCGCGGAAGCTTATGTGCCTCTGTTCTCTCCATGCGTCTTAGTCGTTTCAATCAAACGAAACGTCTCACTCATCCGGGCCGTTCCGTCATTCACGAGAAAGATCGCTGCTGATTGGTTTTGTAGACTCCCGTAGCGCAAAGGCAAGTTTCAGGTTCTCAAGTTTCAAGGAGAGCTGCGGATCAGCTTGCGCTCGCTCTTTCGCCCAAATCACCAAGGCCAGAAAACAGCCTGTAATAAAACCTAAAAAAGAAGTAATGAGTAGGATCAAAAGACGGTTCTGCGGTGACTTGTGGTCCGGCTCTATCGCAGGTTCAACCACCTGGATAATCGCCGCGTCCTTGGATTCATCCAGTTTGGCTGCATCGTACTGCTTCATTAACATATCGTACAGGGCCTGTTGATATTGCAACTCGTGTGCGGAGCGAAGATACTCCAGCCCTGCTGCAGGAACATTCCCAAGCCCTAGACCGGCAAAACCAGGTACGTGATTGCTCTGCTCCATGCGTGCTTCTTCTGCCTGCAGGGAAGTCAGCTCCCTTTCAGCCAATTGCACATCGGGATTTTGCTCTGTCGAAAAGGAGCGTAGCGATAGAACCTCTACTTGTTTGGCTGCAATCTGCGCGCGAATGGCGGCAATGCCTGCGATCATTGCCTTGGCCTGCGCGTCCAACTGAATCAACCCCTTCTGCTGCTGAACCTGTTGAAAGACGAGTTCGGCTGCGACCAGTGCCTCCTTGGCCTGCTTCAATTGCTCTTCATAGAAGAGACGCCGCTGAGAGGCTTCCGTTACAGCAAGGGACTTGGTAAGAGTGCGGAGTTCACTAGTATAAGCGTTGGCCATCTCGGCTACACGCTTCTTGTCCTTATCCGTGACTGACACGGAAATAAATCCGTGTTTTTCAGACGCAACCACGGTGTTGCCCGCCAGTTCTTTGCGGGCAGCTGTCATGTCTTTGGCGTGATACTCCATTGTCAGGCTGAACTTCTGGATGATTGCATCGGCTATCGGCCGCGATGTCAGCAGGCCAATGTAAATGTCGTTGGGACTCTTCAGACCCAGTCCCCCGCTAGCAAGCGCGGCAAGGGAGCTTCCACTAGTGCTTGACAATTGATTCATCATCAACATGGAAGCCGTCGACTGAGTCTGCTGTGGCGGCATGATTTTGGTAGTTGCCGTATATTGCACCGGCAATACAAGACAGACAGCCACACCGACAGACAGTGCAAGGCCCGTTACCTTTGCGATCAACAGCTTACGATAGGCAAGCTGTGTGAGTACATCGATCAGGCTGACTTCTTGGTCATGGTCTGGCGTATCGAGCGCGGAGGTGCCGCTGATTGTAGATTCCGTTACTACGATGGGAAAGTCCTCTCCGATCATCGGTGACAACCTTTAGTGGACTACGGCGAGCGCGGCGGCAGTCAGGGCTATTTGCGAAGCAAACTGAGAGTAATTCAGGAAATCAACCATCGCAGATGAAGTCTTGAGCTTCCCTGGAACAATAATGGCGTCTCCCGGCAGCAATCTTAATCTTTCGAAATTGCTACTGAAGTGATTATTTCTGGAACGGCGGCTGACGACTATACCATCAGCTCGGATAACAAAGATACGCTTTTGGTCCGCCTCCCTGGTAGCGCCCCCAGCATCGTTCAAATATGCTATGAGCTGTTTTCCCTCTGCATAGCGAAAGGCATTGGAGTTGTAAACTGAGCCGGCCACCTGGACCGTGCTAAGCCGCGGTGAGACGTAGAAGGTGTCTCCGTCTTCTAGAGGAAGATCGGGAATATCCGCAAGAGTTTCAGATCTAGGCTTCATGTCTAGAACGACTCGGCCTGTCGGTTTGATCGAAGCAAGCTTGTTTAATGCATCTTGCTGCATGGCAAACTGAGCTCGTGTGTCCACCCCAGGTTGCGGCGCAGAATTCGCAAACTTGGCGGTGAGTTCCCTTTGCATTTGCTCGGTAGATTGCTGGAGTTGCTGCTCCTGTGCTTGTCGGGCCGATACGCGAGTAAATATGGAAGCAAACAGATAGGAATGAGAGGTAAGACCTCCAGCCTGTTTCACGACATCTCTTAAAGTCTCACCAGGATTGACGCGATATACACCCGGTGCGTTCACCTCTCCGCCAACAGCCACAAAAGAAGCGTGCTTTTCTATAGGCAAAGCAAGGTCTGCCCGGGAAAAAATTGTGACGACGTCTCCAGCTTTCAAGAACTGGTTGTCCGGAGATGAGGGGTTGTCGATTACGCTGGCGAGGCGAAATGGGATCAGGCGGGTGCTCAGATCTTGCTCGTCAAGACGTTCAATCAGCGCATACTCCCAGTTGATCTCCGCACCATTACGACCGATGGAGAGGATGATTGGAGTATGTTCATTCCTGTTCTGGTCTTTTTTCTCGTTGTCTCGTTGATTGGTGTGCAGGGTTCTGGACTGATCAGACTGCGAATTGCCATTTTGGCCAGATGTTTCTGTTTGTTTATCGTTAGATTGATCTCCCGGTTTATTGGCAGATTGATCTTCCTGTTTATCGGTTGATTGGTCTCCTGGTTGGTCTTGCAGGTCGCGATATTGGTCCGTGCTCGGGTCTCCGAAGGGGTGAGAGGAAATGCGCGGGACAATGTGATTCTCACGATTCCAATAATCGCGAGTAATTAGAACGTCACGCGAAGGAATCAGGTCAGAAATCCGCATCCCTTCCTTCCAGGGATATAGGCCTGGCTGAGCGACATTCCCTCGAAGTGTTACTGCATTCTTGAATTTCGGCGAGAGCGGGAAAATCCGCAGCAAGTCGCCGTCCTTAAGCAGCCTACCTTGGCCTGATGCGTCCAGCGTGAATTCTACAACCTCGCGGCTGCTATGACTCTCAATCCGTTCCAGCAAAACACGCTCAGTACCCGCAAGACTGGTCATTCCGCCTGCGCCACGGAGGGCTTCTTCCACTGTTGTCTCGCCTTTCAGTTCGTAGATGCCCGGGTCATTGACATCGCCACTGATAGCAACCTGCGCTCCTATTGGAGGAATATAAATTACATCGCCGGGGAGCAAGCGGACATCGTGAGATTTGTCGCCCTTTTGTGATAGATCGTAGAGATCAAATTCGGACACTGTCTGGTTTCCACGCCGCAACTGGATGTGCCGCATACTCCCAGTTGCCGATGGGCCTCCAGAGGTAAATAGAGCATCAATCAGCGTGCTCAAGGAACTGACCGTATACCCACCGGGTTGCCGCGCGTTGCCCAACACAAATATCTGGATCGTGCGAAGCCTTCCCAGAACAACATTCAGTTGAAAGTCCTTGAAAAGAGCGCCAATGGCCGAATGCAGATATCCCTCGACTTGTTCATAGCGCAATCCAGCTACGGTCAAGGTTCCAACTTTCGGCAGATATATCTGCCCATTTCTGTCCACCTTCACGCGATAATCCAGGTCTATCTTTCCCCAAACTCTTATGAGCAGTTCATCGTCCGGCCCTAGCACATAATCGGCTGGCACAGGAATATGTTCCAACGGCGAGAAGGTCGTCGGAATTTCGTCGAATAATTTACGTCCGTAGACAGTAAGCCGACGCCCCGTTGCATCCTCGGCAAACTGCTCAAATTCCGATTTCTGCTTGAGCGGACCAACAATCCTCAATGGAGCAAACATCCTCTGCTGGGGCTCTTCTAACGTACCTAATCCACGGGTAGTGGGATTGAGGTCTGTCCTCTTGCGAACCAGATCGGGGACTTGGTCTGAATTCTGTTGGGTGCCAGCTTGGATTTCTTGCTCGTCCAAGAAATCTGAATCTAAGTCTGAAGTGGACTGGATTGAATTAGTCCTGGACCGAGTCGAATCAGCCGAAGTGGTGGGCATGGATTGGCCAGCACAAAGAGTGCAGGTCAGCAGAAAGATCGAGAATGCTTGTGATTTCATAAGAAAGAACTCGCCTGATTCAATCGGGAATTTAACAAGCGGGCAGATAATCTACACTGCGAGATTCCTACCCGGTTGAGATAGATTAGTCGTCCAGCATCAAATTGCGGCCGTTATTTTGCGCAATCTAATTTAATAGAATTGCCGGAGGCCGTTTGACGCCCGCTGGACTCTCGGCTTGCTCGCGAGAAACCGGCATCTTATCCAGGCCGGCATTGTATGGCTTGATTGACAAAGCCGATCTTAACAGCCCTGTGCCCGGGTTATAGTCAGGAACCAATTCCTTGAGCAACAACACGAGACTGGCGACATCTTGCGCTTCAATGATTGCCTGCAATTGATGCATTGACGCTTTGATTTGCATCGCATCGAGATTCTGATGGCAAACATAGCTGCGAATCTTTGCGTGTGAAGTCTGAATCAGATGCTCATCCTGTAGGTTCAATTCTTCATACATCTTCTCGCCTGGGCGAAGGCCGGTATATTGAATCTCGATGTCTCGCTCAGGCTGTAGCCCAGAGAGCAGAATCAGATTCTTGGCAAGATCGGCGATCTTGACGGGCTGGCCCATTTCGAGGACAAACACCTCTCCGCCCTTGCCGATCGAGAATGCCTGCAAAACCAGTTGGGCAGCCTCTGGAATGGTCATAAAATAACGGGTCATCTCCGGATGCGTGACTGTTACCGGGCCGCCAGCCGCGATTTGTTCCTTGAAGATTGGTACAACGCTTCCGTTGCTTCCGAGTACGTTTCCAAAGCGCACCGCTACAAATTTTGTGCCGCCTTCCGCCTGAAGAGCGCGAATCAACAACTCTGCCGTGCGCTTCGTTACCCCCATCATGCTCGTCGGCCGAACCGCTTTATCCGTGGAGATCATGACAAAATCGTCGACGCCATGCTCCATCGCCGCGCGGGCAACATTCCAGGTGCCGAAGATATTAGTCTCGACGGCTGCAAAAATATGCCTCTCCATCATCGGAACATGCTTGTAGGCGGCCGCATGATACAAAACCGACGGGTGATAGTGTTGCATAACCCGTTTCAGAGCGCCACGGCTGCTAATGCTGCCAATCTCCGGGTGAAACGCTATGTTTGGAAAACTTCTGGCCATCTCCCTGTCAAGATGAAACAAAGGAGTCTCAGCTTCATCGAAGCCCACTATTGCAAGCGGACGGAAGGCCGCGATCTGCCGGCAAATCTCTGATCCGATAGAACCGGCCGCGCCCGTCACCATCACTACCCGCCCTTGAATGCGCTCTCGAATCCGATCCAGGTCAAGATGCACGGGCTTTCTGCCCAGCAAATCTTCTACTGCTACTTCCCTGATCTGCTTGCCCAATTCCGTGCCTTGAATAAGTTCTCCGAGACTCGGAACCATCTTGTACTCCACCTTGGCATCGGTGGCCAGCTTCAAAATGCGCACCATTTGCGGTCCTGTCGCGGACGGAATCGCAATGAGCACTCGCTTGACGGCGTGCTTCTGCACTAACGCAGCAAGTGTTCTTCCTGTTCCTATCACTCGCTTGCCATCCAGCACTAGCCCAACTTTGCTCGGATCGTCATCCACTATGCCTACAACGTCGCACATCAGCGTGTGATTCTGACGCAACTCTCTCAGTAGCGCCAATCCTGCGTTTCCTGCGCCATAAATCAGCGCCTTGATCTGCTCGCCCTCGGCTCTGCTTCTGCTCCTGGCGACAAAAACTATGCGATAAAACAGCCTTCCCCCCAGTGTCAGCAAGCAGGAAATCAGCCAATCAAGAATGTACACCGAGCGTGGAATGCCCCACGGCCCCACTACAAAATATATGACCAGTCCGCCCAGTATCGATCCCGCGAAATTTGCTAAAACAATCCGCGCCGCATCGTAGACAGATGTATGCCTCCAGCTTCCCCGGCTTACCGAGCCAACAATAAATGTCGCGGATTTGACCGTTGCCCAGATGCACAGAGCACACTCCATCGAGTGGATGTATCGAGCAGGCAATGCCCCATCGAACCGCAACTCATATGCAAGGAATGCGGAGAGAGCAAATGCTGTCAAGTCCAAAGAACATCCAGTAAGAAGACGTAAGACTTGTTGAATCTTATGTTTTCGGGCAGTTCTAGATTCCGGAGACATTTCTTTCCTCCTGGTTTCCTTGCGCGGCGTTTCGCATTTTGAAGTTTCCGAACAATCTTCCAAAGTTGATGGCTTCACGTAGTTGACGCTCTCAAACAATAAGCTGTATCTGGACTCTCTGAATGGTTAGACGGCATTCGTCCCGTAAGGCTGACAAGCACCATTTGTAAACCGGCACTTACACCATGCATTCACTCCAAATCCTCCTCTCATGGCAGTCGAATGGCCGACATCTCAGCAACGACCGATCCGTTCAAATCTTGGTGCGCACACGATTCGATTCCAAATCGTTACGCATATCCGTGTTTTTCGAGATCGAGAAGATTGTATACCTGCTGATACGTCAATATCGTTTATTTTCTTCTCAAATATCAAACCTGCGTGACCTGGATCACATTTTACGAACTTTCCAAATTATCTTTTGAATTAAGTGGTTGGTTGCCAACAAAAGTGCTGCGGCATCGTTGTCCTAATAGCACTTGACAAATTTTGGACTTTGACTGGCTACGGGATAAAGGCTGGTGGAGGAGGCGGCATCCTGTAGCAATAAACCAGCAAATAATCTGGAAACTATGGGGCACTTCTATGGGCGGCTGCGCTGCCGCCAAGTTGCACCAGTGCAACAAGCCTGCATCTAATCCTTCACGCAAGGGGTTTGCATCTCATTTTCCTTGTGTAGTCACTGGCTCCAAATCCCCTGCGCTCACGTGGATTGCCGCATGCTGGTTGATTAAATCGACGGTCAGCACAAACTGCATATTGTTGTTCTTTCTCACAAGAATTCCTTCAAGCCCCTGCATCACACCGTTTGTCACACGAACTTTTTCGCCAATAACCAGATCGCGATACGGTTCGATCCTTTGCCTGCAGTAGTCAGTGCGCAGAAAATCAATCTCAGAATTCAGAACAGGGTCGTGGTCCCTGCCGTTTCCCACGATCTGGATCACTCCAGGAGATTGGAGAACTTTCGTCCGTTCCCTGGAATTGATGCGCACAAACAAATAGGCTGGAAACAGCGGCAGATTGATTTTCATCCGCTGCCGGTTCTTCCAAACCCGTACTACCTCATAGGTCGGGAGAAAGGACTCAATCTCCCGAATGTTCAGATGCTGCACGACAGACTTTTCGTGCTGCGGAACCGTGAAGACCGCGTGCCAGTTCCGATCGCTCGCCGGACTCATGATCTCTGGATTCAGGCGGGCCAGATCACTAAGTACTCGGTCTGTGTTCTGTGTGCTCACCCGATACCTCTCCTCCAGCCGGAACCACTCACAAGGAGATGAATGGTACGAACCGGTATGAGAAGTATAATCCTTACCTGTCGCTGGATGCCAAAACGCGCATAGCTCCGCTTTACTGACTTAGCAGAACGAGCCTGCACTCAGCACATCACCCTGATCATCCCTCGTCCATGCATCCTGCTTACTCAAACCCCAAATACGCCGGACACAGAACCGACCGCCCCGTAAATGCTCTCACGGGCGCCACCCTGAAACATACCCCAACCGAGGTAATGGTAACCTTCGCGGGGAAACTATCGGTTCCCGAACTTGTGTCTGATTATAAAGTAGCGCTGCCTGATCCGCAACCGCCAATCTATGAACATCAGATAAAACACATCTTCATTGTTATCTACAGCAAAGGTTTGGCTTGTTGCAAAGGAGTGAACATCACGTCATCAATCATTTTGCCGATATGCGCTATCCGCGAAGAACGCCGCCGCGCCAGCATCAGTTGGATAATATTCTCCTCATGACCATCGCTGCGCTTCTGAGAGGCGCCAAATGACCTTATGTGATTGAGACGCGCGCTGACCAAGTAAGACGAGTAACGGTTGGCGACGCTTCGGCTGAAGATTTGGTAGAAGCTATTTCGCTTTCCCCGGCGCATTCAAATCAATCAGCCCCTCTGGCAACGCCATCTCTACGCGCCGAGCTTCCAGATCAATCTTGCTCAGATAGCTCTTTGCGAAGGGGATGAGAACTTCGCCCGACGCGCCTTGCACCACCAGCAACGCTACTGGACCGGCAGTGCGGTCCACATCTTCGATCTCGCCTATTGCAACCGGATCTGCGCCAGCTACATCGATCAGCGCGCAGCCGATCAAATCGCCGGTGTAGACTTCATCCTCGCCGAGTGCGGCTCGCTCACTGCGGGGAATCGCGACGATCAGGCCATTGAGTTCTTCGGCAGCCGTAATCGAGTCAACACCGGCAAAGTGCAGCACGACGCCGCCCTTGTGCAGCCAGTGGTTGACGAGTTCGACTTCGCGCACGGGGGCGCACAGCAGCCAGAGCCGCTTGCGTTCGGCAAATTTTTCAGGGAAATCCGTGAGTAACTCGGCGTAGACTTCACCTTTGCGGCCTTGTGTGCGGCGAATCCTCGCCAGATGAACCCATTCTTCAGCCGCGCTCATCGCAGCCTCCTGGTCGAAGCCGGATGGACCGGCCTGCGGCCATCTCAGGCTTCGTTCTCTTCGAGGATGTCAAGCGTGTAGCGATGATGCAGCTTCATGCTGACAGCGCCCAAAATAGTGCGCATCGAGCGCGCGGTGCGCCCCTGCTTGCCAATGACTTTGCCGATGTCCTGCTGAGCGACGCGCAGCTTGAGAACCGTGTTCTCCTCGCGGCCCACGCTCTCCACTTCAACAGCTTCCGGCTCATCCACCAAGGCCCGCGCAATCCGGCGAACCAGTTCTTCCACTTCAACCATAGCGTTTTGGGTCATGCTCTTGCCCCTGACCTGTAGCGTTCAGGCATTCATTACCAGGAATGAACAATTTGGCTTGTGCGGGCATGGTAACTGCCGCAACCCAACGCCGTCAGCATAATAAGTGCGCGCCGTATCAAACTCCGGCACGCGAGGGGGGGGAGGCTAAGTATCAGGCCGCGACCGGCTGGGCCGCAGGGGAGGGGTTCAGTGCGACTAGTTTTGCGACAATGGGTGTCAGTTGCGCGCCCACGCCGCGCCAGTAGTCGACGCGCTCTCGCTTCAGATCGACGGTGGCTGGACTGGTGCGCGGGTTGTAGGTGCCGATGACCTCAATGGAACGGCCATTGCGGGCGCGGTCCTTCTCGATGACCACGATACGGTAGCAGGGCTGCTTGCGGGCGCCAAAGCGCGCCAGACGAATCATTACCACGGCGATACGGTTCCTTTCGACTTTCAATGCTCTGTTGTGCTTCTATCGATCCACGGACCAAGACACGTACTCTGTAACTCCAAGTCACGCAAGCGACAACACCTAAGTATCGCCGATAAAGGCGGTTTGAGGCAAATCAACTTTTACTGTTACAAGAAATTGTAACCTATATATGTCCCCAGAGGTAACATTAAGATAGAAAGCGGTTCATCCCTTCTCCGCCTCGGAGCGTTTTAACCATGGTTCGCGAATATCACAAGAGCTATTCGATCCGCCTTGACCGGGAGATGGAGGCGCTCATCTTCGGTCAAGCAGGCCTGCCGGTGGTTGCTTTTCCCACCAGCGGCGGTCGATTCTACGAGTTCGAGGATCACGGCATGATCGCTGCGCTCGCCGGCAAGATCGACGCGGGCCAGTTGCAGCTCTTCTGCATGGACTCGGTGGACGAGGAGAGCTGGTACAACCGCGTCGCCACGCCGCGCTGGCGCATCGCGCGTCACGGGCAATACGAGGAGTATGTCATTTACGAGGCGCTTCCACTGATCCGCGAGCGCAACCCCGATGCGAGTCTGCTTGCCTTCGGTTGCAGCTTCGGCGGCTACCACGCCGCCAACATCGCTCTGCGCCATCCCGACCTTTTCACCGGCTTTATCTCGCTCTCCGGCGCCTTTGACCTGACAAAGTTTCTCGGCAGCTACTACGACCAGGAGTGCTACTATCACTTGCCCACGCACTACCTTCCCAAACTGACCGACCGCTGGTTCCTCGACCGCTTTGAGCAAAATAAATTTGTGCTCGCCACAGGCTGGGACGATCCCTGTCTCGGCCAGAACCAGAATCTCGACCGCGTCATGAACGAAAAGGGCATCACGCACCAGTTCCACGTCTGGGACGAGCAGAACTCTCACGATTGGCCCACATGGCAGCGCATGGCGCAGGAGTATCTGTGAGGCAATCCAGCAATTTAGAATGAAGGTTATGAGCGAATCACAATCTCTCGAAGCGCAAGTCAATCAGCAGATCACCCTCGCGATGAAGGCCCACGACGCGGTTCGCACCACCACGCTGCGCCTGATCAAGAACGCCCTCAAAAATCAGTTCATCGCCAAGCGAGAGCCGCTTACCGCCGTCGAGGAGCAGCAGGCTCTGGCCACGATGATCAAGCAGCGCCGCGACTCCATCGACCAATTCACCAAAGGCAACCGCCCGGAGCTGGCCGCCAAAGAAGCCGCCGAGATCGTCGTCATCGAGGAGTTCCTGCCCAAGGCTCTCGACGAAGCCGCACTCGCCGCGCTGGTCGCCGAATCCGTCGCCGAAGTTGCCGCCGCATCAGGCCAGAAGCCCACGCCGAAAGAGATGGGCGCTGTGATGAAGGCCGTCCAGGCGAAGCTGCAAGCCAAAAGCCTCCGCGCCGAAGGCCGCGCTGTGAGCGATCTGGTGAAGAAGGCGCTGGCGGGATAAAACCTGTCAGACGATGCCCCGACGTTGTAAGCTATTCCTATTCATGGCCAAGCCTTCCTCACTTCTCGATACGCGCGTCGTCTACTGCGGCGACAATCTGGAGCAGCTCAGAAAGCTGCCCGATGGCTGCGTGGACCTCATTTACATCGATCCGCCCTTCAACTCCAACCGCACCTATGAGATTTTCTGGGGCGAGACGAAGGAGAAGCGTTCCTTTGAGGATCGCCATGAATCCACGCGAGCGTACATCGAGTTCATGCGCCCTCGCTGCGTGGAGCTGTCGAGAGTCTTGAAGAAGACCGGCAGCTTTTACCTGCATTGCGACTGGCACGCCAGCCATTATGTCAAGGTGATGCTGGATCAGATATTTGGCGAAAAGAATTTCATCAATGAGATCATTTGGAAGCGTCAATCATCCCACAATGACGCCAAGCAGGGCTCCAAACATCTGGGACGGATTCACGACACGATATTCCTCTATAACGGAGGGGACAGCAAGTACCAATTCAAACATTTGTATCGTGAATACGATGAAAGCTATCTCGACAAATTCTATAAGCACATCGAACTTGCGACCGGACGCAGATATCAACTCGGTGACTTGTGTGCGCCAGGCGGTTCCTCGCCTTCAAAGGGGAATCCACATTACGAATTTTTAGGTGTGACCCGGTATTGGCGATACAGCCGTGAAAGTATGCAGCAGTTGTACGATCAGGGCTTGATTGTTCAGTCTAAACCAGGCGCTGTGCCGCGTTATAAGCGATATCTGGACGAAGGTCAGGGAGTACCAATCAGTTGCGTCTGGGATGACATCAAACCAATACAGAGTCATGACGTTGAAAGACTTGGTTATCCAACGCAAAAGCCTTTGAAACTGCTCGAACGTATTTTGGAGATTTCATCAAAGCCGAATGACATTGTTCTCGACGCCTTTTGCGGCTGTGGAACGGCTCTTGTGGCGGCGCAATCGATGGGCCGCCAGTGGATTGGCATCGACATTTCGCCCACCGCCTGCCGGGTGATGGCCAAGCGGCTGCGCGACGTTTGTAAATTGCGCGAGGACGAGAATCTCTGGCTTAAAGGAAAAGGTTTCATCGTCCGCGATCTTCCCTGGACCGAAAAGCAGCTTCGCGCCATTCCGCCTTTCGAGTTCGAGAACTGGGCGGTCATCGCGCTGGGCGGCATTCCCAATAAGACGCAAGTCGGCGACATGGGCATCGATGGGCGCATCTATCCAGTCGGCTCCGAGCCAACAACTACGGGCAAAGATGCCGGCGAGCTTGACTTCATGGACGACTGGTATCCCATTCAGGTGAAACAGACCGACAAGATTGGCCGTCCGGAGATCGACAGCTTTGAAGCGGCGATGATGCGGTCGAAACGCAAAAAAGGCTTCGTCGTGGGCTTCGATTTCACAGGCGATGCGCTGCGTGAGATCGACCAGTTCTTCCGGCGCGAACACATCGTCATCGTCCCGCTCACGGTGCGTGAGATTCTGGACGAGACGATTGCGCAAAGGCTCTCATGATGCGTTCTCAGGCTTGATTCGCGCCAGGAACTGCTCCAGCACCTCCCGCTCGATGCCATCGGGTTGACGAACCTTTCCGTCGCGATCTTTGCTCAGATCACGCACCACAAAACTCAGGCCGACGCCGTCGTTGCCCCAGCGATTGGCACGGGCCAGCAGTGTGATGGAAGCCTCCGTCGTTGCGCCATAACCGCCGGTTTTTTTCAGCGTCATCTGCACCATTGTGCCCGGATACCAGCGCTCATCGGTCACCACATACAATCCCGTGGAACTGACATTGCGAATGTCGTGGGGCTGCGGAGAGCCGCCGGTCCAGAAGTAAGCTGACAGCCCAGGCAATGCCGCGCGCGGCGCCGCACGCGGATCAGGCGGATCAGGATTAAGCCAGCGCTGCAGCCAGTTCTTCGGCTTGCGGTCCGGCTTTATCCACGGCATCTCCTCTACGGTTTCTTCCGCAGACTGCTGCGCGGCGGCGTCAGCCTCCGGAACAGCGGCGGCGCTCTCAGTGCGCCCCTTTAGCCTTCGCGTCAGCCTTGCCGGCTTCTCTCGCGCGGCTCGGACACTGGAGCCAGAACTGAGCAGCCTATCCAGTTCATGCTCGATCTCCTCAGCAAGCCCAAAGGCCACCTGATCTCCGGCCTGCGTATGCGAGGAAAAAATCGTGTGAGTCGGCAGCGCCAGCACACTGGCCGCCGGAGGAGCCGACGGCGATACACGGTAAGTGGGAAACAGCTCAACTGCCTCGATGACCCGGTAATCCGCATCGAGATAAATCAGATCCAGCGGCACGCTCACATCGGTCGTGGGCATTCCCCGGAAGGGGTCCATCCAAAGCCCTGCGCCCGATTGCGGCGTCAGCTTCGGCATACGCTCCGCCAGATTGGCAAAGGTGAAATCGCCGCAGGCAATCTCCACGCCAAGCACACAGCCAGTGGTCTGGTTGTAGGCGCAGATGCACCGGGCTTCCGTGTAATTATCCGCCCGCGGCAGATTCTCGCCCAGCGGATGCTGGATCAGTGTTTGATACGGCTTGTCCATTGAGGTCTCCCCACAGGAGGCACGCCGCCGTGCCGGATACTCCCCTGTAGCTCATCGGCGCAATCTCATCAATTCATTAGCCCTGAATAAGTACAGAGGGGAATAATGGTGCCGGATAACGTCCAATGACTCTTCCTGCAATTGGATAGATACTGTCCAAATAATGCGACTGCGGCAAAAATTTTGAATCTACTAAGCAATTACCGCCAACGACTCCTGCCATCCGCCCTTTGGATGCGGTCGCGCGGTAACCATCGAGGTCATGAACAATGCCTACTGTCCTCACTCCTCGTCCCGGCGCGGAAGACGCGTCTCGTCTTCCCATCGAAGCTCAAACTGGCGTTTTTGCCGGTCAAGATATCGATTCAACGCTACAGGAGACGCGCCTCTTTCCGCCCTCGCCGGAGTTCAGCGCCAAAGCTCACATCAGCAGCATGGCCGAGTACGAGGCGCTCTATCGGCTCTCCATCGACAATCCCGAAGCCTTCTGGGCCTCGGCGGCGGAGAATCTGCACTGGTATCGCCGCTGGGACAAGGTTCTGGAATGGAATCTTCCCTGGGCCAAATGGTTTGTCGGCGGCAAGCTCAATCTGAGCTATAACTGCGTCGATTGCCATGCGCTCGGCGAGCGATGGAATAAGACGGCGATCATCTGGGAGGGTGAGCCGGGCGAGCGGCGCAGTATGAGTTACACCGAATTGCACGCTGAAGTGCAGCGCTTCGCCAACGCGCTAAAAAGCCTGGGCATTGTGAAGGGCGACCGCGTGGCCATCTACATGGGCATGACGCCGGAGTTGGCCATCGCTCTGCTCGCCTGCGCGCGCATCGGCGCGGTCCACTCGGTCATCTTCGGCGGATTTGCCGCCAACGCCATCGCCGACCGCGTCAACGATTCCGGCTGCGTCGCCATCCTCACGCAAGATTCAAGCTATCGCCGCGGCAACGAAATCCAGCTCAAGCGCACCGTCGATGAAGCCGTTCTCTCCTGCCCCACAGTTCGCAACGTCGTCGTCCTGCGCCGCAGCGGTTCGCCGGTCACAATGGTCGAGGGCCGCGATCACTGGTGGCACGAGCTGACCGCAGTCGCCGCGCCCGATTGCCCGCCCGAGCAGATGGACTCCGAAGACCCGTTGTATATCCTCTACACCTCCGGCACCACCGGCAAGCCCAAAGGCCTTGTCCACACCACCGGCGGCTATGCGGTGCAGACCTATCTGACGACCAAGTACGTCTTCGATCTGCGCGAGGAGGACATCTACTGGTGCACGGCGGATATCGGCTGGGTCACCGGCCACTCTTATGTTGTCTATGGGCCGCTGCTGAATGGCGCGACGGTTGTCCTCTATGAAGGCGCGCCCAACTGGCCCGATGTCTCGCGCTTCTGGAAGATCGTCGATGACCTCAAGGTGAGCGTCTTTTACACCGCGCCCACGGCCATCCGCGCCTTCATGAAGTGGGGCGATGAGTACGTCGAGAAGCACTCTCTGGCCTCGCTGCGGCTGCTCGGCTCAGTCGGCGAGCCGATCAATCCTGAGGCCTGGATGTGGTATCGCGAGAAGGTGGGCCGCAACCGCTGCCCCATCGTCGATACCTGGTGGCAGACCGAAACCGGCGCGATTCTGATTACGCCGCTGCCGGGAGCCACTCCCACCAAACCCGGATCGGCGACGCGTCCCTTCTTCGGCATCGTCCCCGAGGTCGTCAACAAACAGGGCGAGCCAGTTCTGCCGGGGAGCGGCGGCCTGCTCGTCATTCGCAAGCCCTGGCCGTCGATGGCCCGCACTATCTATGGCGACCCGGCGCGCTTCCATCAGACTTATTGGAGCCAGATCAAAGGCAGCTACTTCACCGGCGACGGCGCGCGCATCGACGAAGACGGCTACTTCTGGCTGATGGGCCGCGTGGACGACGTCATCAACGTCAGCGGTCACCGGCTAGGCACGATGGAGGTCGAGTCGGCGCTGGTCGCTCACCCGATGGTCGCCGAGGCAGCCGTGGTCGGCCGTCCCGATGAACTCAAAGGCCAATCCATAGCGGCCTTCGTCTGCCTGGAGCACGGCAACAAGCCCAGCGACGCGCTCAAAGAAGAACTGCGCCAGTGGGTCACAAAAGAGATCGGCGCACTCGCACGGCCTGACGTTATTCGCTTCACGGAGATTCTGCCCAAGACCCGCTCCGGCAAGATCATGCGCCGTCTGTTGCGTGAGCTAGCCTCCAGCGGCGAGGTCAAAGGCGACACCACTACACTCGAAGATTTTTCCGCCATTGCGCAACTGCGCGAGGTGGAAGAAGTGTAATAGCTTCAATCGCAGAAGTAGGCGTTATCGGATTCGGCAACAGGCATTGAAACTGGGTGGCCCAGGTCTCGATTTTGAGACCTGGGATTTCTTGAAGGACGCGCGCTGCTTTTCCCTTTGAATGCGTGGATTCCAGCGCGCTTCTCAGAGGACTTCTGCTTGGTCGCGGCCCTGGGAACCAGAGCATAAACCAACTCGCAATCCAGTGCCTCGCCCACCCGGCGCAAACTCTTCAGCGTGATGCTGTCGTCGGTTTCGGCCTTCTCGAATTGCAGCGGAAGCTGTCGGCTGGTGCCGAGCCTTCGCCCAAGTTCTCCCGTCGATACGCCGCTCGCCTCGCGCATCGCGTGAATCCAGCCCCGCTCAGGGCGAGGAATGGAACCCGCCTCGCGAAGGCTCTCCAGAGCGTCTTCCAGATTGTTGAGCCGTTGGTTGCTGAATTCGTTTTTCATGCTGTACGACCATCCTAGACAATTTATATATAGTCATACGCAAGCAAATTGTCAAGAAATACCTGAAAGATTAGCAAACTAATAAAATTCATAATCAATGCTATATAAAAATGCGACAACTTTTACATTGTCGCATTCCCTATTCCCTATTCCCTATTCCCTA